>Ga0316204_10000496_pt1 | contig 144098 bp, 148 predicted proteins | sample 6monrhotite_MG_2_FD_205661 | JGI IMG/M metagenome (GOLD analysis project Ga0316204, IMG submission 205661) | Microbial mat bacterial communities from mineral coupon in-situ incubated in ocean water Damariscotta River, Maine, United States -... | ecosystem: Environmental > Aquatic > Marine >... | reverse complement strand
GCGGGCTTTGCCCCTTCGGGCGCGGGGCCCCAATCGAGGCTGTCGAAAATCTCGGGAACGTTCATGACTTATCCCATCCCATGACGGTGGTTGGCCGAGTAGCGGCCTGTGACGTGGTGTTCGAGCTGGCGTTCGATGTCGAGCAACAGCGAGGAGGCGCCAAAACGGAAGAGGTCGGGTTGCATCCAGCGGATACCAAGTTCTTCTTTCAAGAGCGCGAGGTAGACCAGCGCGTCTTTTGCTTTGGAGATGCCGCCTGCGGGTTTGTAGCCGACGTGATAGCCGGTGTCCTCGAAGTAGTCGCGGATTTGCCGGATCATGGTGAGCGAGATCGGCAGGGTTGCGTTGACGCTTTCCTTGCCGGTCGAGGTCTTGATGAAATCCGCTCCGGCCATCATGCAAACCAGCGAGGCACGGGCGACATTCCTGAGGGTGCCAAGTTCACCTGTCGCAAGGATGGCTTTGACGTGGGCCTCGCCGCAGGCATCCCGCATGGAGCGCATTTCGTCATAAAGTGCCTGCCAATTGCCGGTGAGGACATGGCGGCGGGAAATCACGATGTCGATTTCGCGGGCACCGGCTTTGACGCTTTCCTCGATCTCTTGCAGACGCAAGTGCAACGGCGAAAGGCCCGCCGGAAAACCGGTGGAAACCGCAGCGACGGGAATGCCTGTGCCTTCTAGTGCGCGGACGGCAGCGGGGATCATTTCGTGATAGACGCAGATCGCACCAGTGGTGAGGCGTCTGTCGGCCATGCCAAGGGCCTCTAGCAAGTCGTGGCGCACAGGGTTGATGGCTTTGCGGCACAGACGATGGACGCGGCGTTCGGTATCGTCGCCGGACAAAGTCGTCAGGTCGATCAGCGTGATAGCCTTCAAGAGCCACGCCGCCTGATAGTCCTTCTTGACCGAACGACGGCCCGGAAGGGAGGCGCAGCGGCGCTCGATAGCGGAGGTATTGGCTTGCACGGCGCGGACCCGATCAAGGTCGAGCGGTTGCCCGGGGTTGCGCGGCAGATGCACGGTCGGAAGGGAGGCCGAAGCGCTTTGTTCAAGCGGAGGATGGGATTGCGTTTGGGATGTCACACGTAATGTCCTGAGATGGCAGGCGAGGCCATAAGTTAGGCGGGCAACGTTACACGCATGGACCAATTGGTCAATAATGACGGAAGGTGAATTCTGTTTTGCATGGCACCGACCTGTTGATGTAGAACAAAAGAAAAAGAGCAGGTCATGGCAGAAGAATTTGAACGGCTAGAGCCGGAAAACGTCGCAAAGCTGGCCGAGGGCATTTTTGGCATGCCGGTCGAACGGGTGACGGCACCGGGTGGCAAGTCGCGTGAAAGCATTCGTGTGCATTTCGAAAACCGCTCCATCGTGGCAACCCAGCGAAAGTATCGCGGACGGATGCAGATGGAGGCTGAAGTTCTGCGCCGCTTGACCCTTGAAGGCGCACCGGTGCCGAAATTCCTGCATGGCCAGGACCAGATCTTCTTTCAGGAAGATGTTGGATCAGCGCGATTGTCGGCAGCGTTGAATCGAGCAAGCGACATGGATGCAAAAGGTCTGTTGCGCCGAACATTTCAAAGCTTGCAAGACATCCGTGAGGCCGGAGAAGCTGCAAAACTGGCCGATATTGTGCCGGGACTCGGTGGCGGTCGCGACTGGGTGGCGGGTTTGGTGGGAACGCCGCATTCCTTGTCCAAGAGCTTGCGAATTTCCGAACCTGCAATCGCGGCGGAAGACGTTGTCGATGCGCTTGTTGTGAATCCGACGGTGTTTTTGAAATGGGACGCGCGACCGGGAAATGCCTCCATTGGGGACAATGGGCGCGTATTCTGGTTTGACTGGGAGCATTGTGGCAAACGGCAGGGCATGGAGGATTATGCCTGGCTGTCTGGTGACGAGTTCTTCCCCTTTGGATCCGATCTGGTGCTCGAAATATTGGCAGAGGTCATTCCCGCTGAACGGCAGACGGTTGATCTGCGCTATCTCGGCCTTTTCATCACTTTCCACATCGTACAGCGGTTGGGACTGATCCGGCGGCGCTATGACAAGGATGGCTGGGTCGATACTGACAAGGCGATGCGGTTTGACAAAATCGGCGTTGGTGCAGACCTCGCGCGGCGTCTATGCAAACACGGTCAAGGATGGGCAGACCGCGATGTATTAACCCGACCGATGGTGGCCTGGTTTCAGTCGGCAGCCGACGAGGTGGACAACTGGAAACGGCGGATACCGAAGAAAAACTAGGCCATCGCTTCGATCATCGCCTGACGATCAAGCAGCTTTTGTGCGCTTGCGACGTGCAGGTTTTCAACAATTTTGCCTTCGAGAACGGCAATGCCTAGCCCCTTTGCCTTTGCCTCATCAAAGGCTTCGATCTGGCGACGTGCAAGGTCCAGTGCTTCGGGCGAGGGAGCAAAAACCTCGTTGGCGATTTCAAGCTGCGCCGGGTGGATCAGCGATTTGCCGTCCATACCAAAGCTGCGGCCTTGTTCGCATTGCTGCCGGAGGCCTTCGGTATCCTTGAACTTGTTGTAAACGCCATCGACGCAAACAAGCCCGTGGGCGCGGGCCGCCAACAGCCCCATGGAAAGCGCACCCAGCATCGAAGGCCGCTCTATGGTCAGTTCGGCACCGAGGTCACTTGCCAGATCGTTTGTGCCCATAACCATGCCAATCATCCGTGGTGCCGCTGCGATTTCAGCGGCGTAAAGGAAGGACATCGGGGTTTCCATCATCGCCCAAATGCCGGTGTTTTGGCAGGCAGAATGGGCGTCAAGATAGGCCGACAATCGCTCGATATCGCTGGCGCGGTTCACTTTGGGCAATAGAATTGCCTCCGCTCCCGTGGCAGCGATCACATCAAGATCATCCATTGCCCATTCGGTGTCAAAACCGTTGATCCGCACCATCAGCCCACGATTTCCATAGTCCCGATTGCGCAGCGTTTCAGCAACCAGAGCCCGGGCATTCGCCTTTTCATCCGGTGCAACCGCGTCCTCCAGATCAAAGATGATACCATCTGCTGCCAGCCCTGTTGCCTTTTCAAGCGCCCGCTCCTTGGAGCCGGGGATATACAAAAGCGAGCGATAGGGTTTGTGGACAGCGGCCATGTCGATTCTCCAGAAATTTGGGGGCTTTGGACCACAGCAGGGTTTTGCGTTCAAGACCCGCGGACGCAACGACGTTTCCAATTATTGCTAGATTTGTTGCGAAATCTCCCGAGCAGCGAACGGTGCGTTTACGACTTTTTGGTTTATTTGCGTGCAGGCTTGGTCCCACGCAAGCCATTGATTGGGAGGTTGATGGTCCTTGCCGCCGGGAATTTAGGGCAAAAGCCCCCGGTATTACAAAACCGTAGGGTGGCGCGGGGTCGGAAAATCCGGTTCTTAAAACATGCGCTACATACCTTACCAGAAAGGTGTGACCATGAAGAAAGTTGATTTGTTTGCGTTTTCACTTGCCCTCGCCGGGGCCGTCATTGCGGGCCAGTCCGCGCGGGCGCAGGGTGCCAATTGTGCGGATCGGGCCGTAGTCGTCGACCGGCTGACGGACCGATATGGCGAAACCCGGCAAAGTGTGGGCCTGGGCCAGAACAACGCCATCGTCGAAGTATTTGCCTCCGATACCACCGGCACCTGGACAATTATCGTGACGCTGCCGAACGGGACTGCCTGCCTAGTCGCCTCGGGCGAAAGCTGGGAACAAACGGCCGAAGTGGCGTTGATCCCGGGGTCTGATGCTTAGTTCAGAGGTTTATGTCAGCCCATCCCAGAACAGCTTGGCCCCGGCGATGGCAAGCATCGTATAGGTCAGGGCAAAAAACAGGCGTTCCGGCACTAGCCGGTGCGCATAAACCCCCAAGTAGGTTCCCATCACCGCAAAGGGGAAAAGCATCAGATCGGCTTTCCAGGTTTCCCAGGTAAAGACGCCAAGCCAGAAATAGGGGATGAACTTCATCCAGTTGGCGGCCCAGAACACAATCACACTGGTGGCCTGATAGGTGGTTTTATCCATCTTTTGAGATAGCAGATGAACCGCGACTGCAGGTCCACCGGCATGGCTGATAAAGCTGGTGATGCCTGCGATAAATCCCCAGAACCCACCGATCTTGGCGTTGAATGGGCGGGGGCGAATGGTCAGCAGGCCAATTTTCTTGGCCCCCTCATACAATAGAAACCCAATCGCGACCGAGCCGATCATCAGGCGAAAAGCATCCGGTGAAGCGACGTGAAAAATCAAAGCGCCGACGATGGACCCTGGGATTGCCCCGAGGATCAGCACCTTGGTGTTCGGCCAGTCCCATTTTTTCCAGTAGGGTCGAAGGTTGGTGACATCCATCACCATCAACAAGGGCAGCATCATCCCAACCGCCAGTGCAGGTTCAAGAATCAGTGCCAGCAGCGGGGTTGATGCGAAGGCAGCACCTGAGCCAAATCCGCCTTTGGATATCCCAGCGAACAAAACAGCGGGGATGGCAACTGCGAAAAAGACCAGATCAAATTCCATGGCGAAAACCGATTTAAGCCTCTGGGTGCGGTTAGGTTTTTCGGAACACAATCGTATACAAACGACAATTTGTCCCGGCCATCAACCGCCGTTGCCTCTTGCAGAACAGAATGACAGGGGATACGCAAGCGCCAGTTGTTGAGACCAACCGGAGACCTCAAATCATGGCAAGAGCAAAGATCGCACTGATCGGCGCCGGACAAATCGGCGGAACATTGGCCCATTTGGCGGCGACAAAAGAACTGGGTGACGTGGTGATGTTCGACATCGCAGACGGCACACCGCAGGGCAAATCGCTGGACATCGCGGAAAGTGGTCCGATCTCGGGCTTTGATGCGAACCTTAAAGGGACTACAGATTACGCTGACATCGCAGGCGCAGACGTTTGCATCGTCACTGCCGGTGTGCCGCGGAAGCCGGGGATGAGCCGGGATGACCTTTTGGGCATTAACCTCAAAGTTATGAAATCCGTGGGCGAGGGCATCGCAGCCCATGCGCCAAACGCCTTTGTCATCTGCATCACCAACCCGCTCGATGCGATGGTCTGGGCGTTGCAGCAATTCTCTGGCCTGCCCGCAAACAAGGTTTGCGGCATGGCGGGTGTTCTGGACAGCGGCCGTTTCCGCCATTTTCTCGCGGACGAATTTGGCGTCTCTATGCGCGACGTTTCGGCTTTTGTTTTGGGTGGCCACGGCGACACGATGGTACCGCTGGTTCGCTATTCGACCGTTGCGGGTATTCCTTTGCCGGATCTGGTGGACATGGGCTGGACCAGTCAGGAGAAACTGGACGCTATAGTTCAGCGCACCCGGGATGGCGGCGCTGAAATCGTTGGCCTGCTGAAAACTGGTTCTGCGTTTTATGCCCCGGCAGCCTCGGCTATTGAGATGGCCGAAGCTTACCTCAAAGACCAGAAACGGGTTCTGCCCTGTGCGGCCAATGTCGAAAACGCTTATGGCCTCAAGAACATGTATGTCGGCGTACCGACCGTGATTGGTGCCGATGGCATCGAAAAGGTTATCGAGATCAAGATGAACAAGGCCGAGCAGGCGATGTTCGACAAGTCGATTGATGCCGTCAAAGGCCTTGTTGAGGCCTGTAAAGGAATCGACTCAAGCCTCGCATAAGCGCAATTGTATCCATCGGTATACAAACTTTGAAAAATTTGTGATCACAGAATTTATCTCTGTGATCACAAAAATCAAAAAACCTCCCATCGTATCGAAAAACTTCACGTTTTCCCTTTAGATGCCGGGAAAGCCATGAGTATGTTGTGGTTAATCCGGCGATCAGAATGGGAATGCACGATGAATATCCACGAATATCAGGCGAAACGTTTGCTGCGCGATTTTGGGGCTCCGGTCTCGGATGGGCGTGTTGTTCTGAAAGCGGACGAGGCCAAGACGATGGCCAGCGAAATGGACGGCCCATTGTGGGTGGTCAAAGCTCAAATCCACGCAGGCGGTCGCGGTAAAGGGTCCTTCAAGGAAGCCGAAGCAGGCGACAATGGCGGTGTGCGCCTGACCAAATCTGTCGGCGAAGCGGCGATGGAAGCCGAAAAAATGCTGGGTCGCACGCTTGTAACGCATCAGACCGGCCCCGCAGGTAAGCAGGTTAATCGGGTTTATATCGAGGACGGCTCCGGCATTCAGGCCGAGCTTTACCTCGCACTGCTCGTCGATCGCCAAACTAGCCGGATCGCCTTTGTGTGTTCGACCGAAGGCGGGATGGACATCGAAGAGGTTGCCGCCGCGACCCCCGAAAAGATCCTGTCGTTTTCGATTGATCCGGCCTCTGGCCTGTCTGCGTTCCATGGCCGCCGGATCGCATTCGCGCTGGGCCTTGAAGGACCGCAGGTCAAGCAATGTGTGAAACTTGTATCGCAGCTTTACAAAATGTTCCTCGAAAAAGACATGGAGATGCTGGAGATTAATCCGCTGATCGTGACGGATTCTGGTGATCTAAAATGCCTGGATGCCAAAATGGGCTTCGACGGCAACGCGCTTTATCGCCAACCCGATATTCTGGCGCTGCGGGATGAAACGGAAGAGGACCCCAAAGAACTCGCCGCCTCCAAGCACGACCTCAACTACATCGCGCTCGATGGCGAAATCGGCTGCATGGTGAACGGCGCGGGTCTGGCGATGGCGACGATGGATATCATCAAGCTTTATGGCTCGGAGCCGGCAAACTTTCTGGACGTCGGCGGTGGTGCCACGAAGGAAAAGGTCACTGAGGCGTTCAAGATCATCACCTCGGACCCACAGGTCAAAGGCATTTTGGTGAACATCTTTGGCGGCATCATGCGCTGCGATGTCATCGCCGAGGGCGTGGTTGCCGCAGTCAAAGAGGTCGGCCTGAAAGTGCCCCTGGTCGTGCGTTTGGAAGGCACGAATGTGGAGTTGGGCAAAGAGATCATCAACACGTCAGGCTTGGACGTGATCGCCGCCGATGATCTGGGCGACGCCGCTGAGAAAATTGTTAAGGCGGTTAAGGGGTAAGTAGATGACCACGCGCCCTTGCCCCATCTGCGCCGAAAGGGCCTCTACGCGTCTGGAGACATTCTCTCGCGACATTTGGTCCGTCGAGCAATGTGCGGGTTGTGGGCATGTCTATCTCAAGAACCCACCGGGTTATGAGGCGCTCGCGCAGGAATTTGCCTGGGAAAAAACCTACGTGTCCGAGCATGAGCGCCGTCTGACGGAAAGTCCGATGGCTTATCGGCTCGATCTGGCGACGCGCTTTCGCCATACGATGTTTCGCAAATCGACCTCGGACAAATACCGACAATGGTTTGGGTCTGGCAAAGTGCTCGACATTGGTTGCGGTGGTGCGGGTGAGAAAATCGAGGGGTTCACGCCCTACGGGATCGAGATTTCCGACGAATTGGCTGCGACGGCTGACAAGTCTATGCGGGCACAGGGTGGCTATTGCATTCACGGCCCGGGGGCGACCTCGATCAGCCAGTTCGAGCCGGAATTCTTTGATGGCGTGGTGATGTTTTCCTATCTGGAACACGAAGAACACCCCCTGCCGGTACTAAAAAGTGCGGCCCATGTTCTGAAGCCAGATGGTGCAATTTATGTGCGTGTGCCGAATTTTGGTTCACTCAATCGCAAGATCACCGGGCGCAAATGGGTCGGGCTGCGCTGGCCTGATCACGTCAATTATTTCACTGTCGAGGATCTACGGCGGATCGCAGGAATGGCCGGGCTTTCCGTCCATTTGCTGAACCCGATCCGGCTGCCTTTTGACGACAATATCAACGCGCTGCTCAGGCGCAAAACTAACTAGCGGGAACAAAATGGCCGTACTTGTAGACGAAAATACCAAAGTTATCTGTCAGGGCTTTACCGGCTCGCAAGGCACGTTCCATTCGGAGCAGGCGATTGAATACGGCACCAAGATGGTTGGAGGCGTGACGCCGGGCAAAGGTGGGCAGACCCATCTGAACCTGCCGATTTTCAACACGGTCGCCGAGGCGCGGCATGTGACGGGGGCGAATGCGTCCGCAATTTATGTGCCGCCGCCGTTTGCAGCGGATGCGATTTTGGAAGCGATTGATGCGGAAATGGAGCTGATTGTCTGCATCACCGAAGGCATACCTGTGCTTGATATGATGAAGGTGAAACGCGCGCTCGATGGCTCGGCTTCGCGCTTGATCGGACCGAATTGTCCGGGTGTAATCACGCCGGACGCCTGCAAGATCGGCATTATGCCGGGGCACATTCACAAGCGCGGCTCAGTTGGTGTTGTGTCGCGTTCCGGCACGCTGACCTACGAGGCTGTGGGTCAGACAACGGCCATCGGGCTTGGCCAGTCGACCTGCATCGGCATCGGCGGTGATCCGATTAAAGGGACTGAGCATATTGACGCGCTCGACCTGTTGCTCGGTGATGACGAAACGCAAAGCATCATCATGATCGGTGAAATCGGTGGATCTGCCGAAGAAGAAGCCGCGCAATTCCTGATCGACGAGGCCAAGAAGGGTCGCAAAAAACCTGTTGCCGGGTTCATCGCTGGCCGCACCGCGCCTCCGGGCCGTCGGATGGGTCACGCGGGCGCGATTGTGGCCGGTGGCAAAGGCGGCGCTGAGGACAAGATCGAGGCGATGAAAATGGCCGGGATCGTTGTAGCGGAAAGCCCGGCGGGTCTGGGCGAGGCTGTGTTGAAGGCGATTGGGTAGTGGGTTTGGAAATTCCATACTCACGCCCAAAGCGATATGCCAAGCGCCTTGCAAGGCGCTTGGAACGAAGTGGTTCGAACCGCCTGAGCCGCTGCATCAACCGGTCCCAACCCTAACGAGGTAACCCCATGACCGAACAAACCCCCAACGATCAGTTCCACGCGTCGTCCTTTCTGCAAGGCCACAACGCGGAATATGTCGAACAGCTTTACGCGCGGTATGAAAGCGATCCGAACGCGGTTGATGAAAGTTGGCGGGCCTGGTTCAAGGCGCTTGGGGATGCCGAAGGGATTGCGCAGGCCGAAGCAGCGGGGCCGTCCTGGGGCCGTCCTGATTGGCCGCCGCAGCCAACCGATGAACTGACCGCAGCACTGGATGGACAGTGGCCGGTTGAGCCTGAAAAGGCGGCGAAAAAGGTTAAGGAAAAGGCCGCCGACAAAGGGGTCGAGCTGACGGATGCGCAGGTCCAGCAAGCGGTGCTGGACAGTTTGCGTGCACTCATGCTGATCCGTGCGTACCGTATTCGCGGACACCTTGCGGCTGACCTTGATCCTTTGAAAATGCGTGATGGCGCACGTCATCCCGAACTGGACCCGAAATCCTATGGGTTCACCGAACAGGACATGGACCGGCCAATTTTCCTCGACAAGGTTCTGGGTTTGGAAATGGCCTCGATGCGCGAGATCGTGGCGATTGTGAAGCGCACCTATTGCGGGACATTCGCGCTGCAATACATGCACATCTCCAACCCGGAAGAAGCGGGTTGGCTAAAAGAACGGATCGAAGGCTACGGCAAGGAAATACAGTTCACCAAAACTGGCCGTAAAGCGATCCTGAACAAGCTGGTCGAGGCCGAAGGTTTCGAAAAATTCCTCCACGTCAAATACATGGGCACCAAACGGTTCGGCCTTGATGGCGGCGAAGCGCTGATCCCGGCGATGGAACAGATCATCAAGCGTGGCGGGGCCCTAGGGGTCGAGGAAATTGTCATCGGCATGCCGCACCGGGGCCGCCTCAGCGTGCTCGCCAATGTGATGGGCAAGCCCTACCGCGCGATCTTCAACGAGTTTCAAGGCGGGTCGTTCAAGCCGACTGATGTTGAGGGTTCGGGGGATGTGAAATACCACCTCGGCGCGTCTTCTGACCGGGAATTTGACGACAACAAAGTGCACCTTAGCCTCACCGCGAACCCCTCGCATCTGGAGGCGGTAAACCCGGTTGTGATCGGCAAAGTGCGTGCCAAGCAATCGCAAAAGAAGGATGACGATCGCACGCGGGTCATGCCGATCCTGCTGCACGGCGATGCGGCCTTTGCGGGTCAGGGCGTTGTGGCGGAATGTTTCGGTCTTTCCGGCCTCGTTGGGCATAAAACCGGCGGGACGATGCACATCGTGGTCAACAACCAGATCGGCTTTACCACGGCGCCGCATTTTTCACGCTCCAGCCCTTATCCCACCGACATCGCCCTGATGGTCGAAGCGCCGATTTTCCATGTGAACGGCGATGACCCGGAGGCGGTTGTTCATGCGGCCAAGGTGGCCACGGAATTCCGTCAGATGTTCCACAAAGACGTGGTCTTGGATATTTTCTGTTACCGTCGATTTGGTCACAACGAGGGGGATGAACCGATGTTCACCAACCCTCTGATGTATAAGAATATCAAGACGCATAAGACGACCTTGCAGCTTTATACCGAAAGGTTGGTGCGCGACGGGCTGATCCCTGAAGGTGAGATTGAGGACATGAAAGCCTCGTTCCAGGCGCATCTGAACGAGGAGTTCGAAACCGGCAAAGAATACCGCCCGAACAAGGCGGATTGGCTCGATGGCCGCTGGTCGCATCTCGACCGGCAGGGGTCCGAATATCAACGCGGTCAGACCTCAGTGAACAAAGCGCGGCTTGCGGAAGTTGGCAAGGCGCTGACCACCCCACCGGCAGATTATTCGATCCATAAAACGATTGGTCGTCTGATCGAGGCGCGGCGTAAGATGCTGGAAACCGGTCAGGGGATTGATTGGGCTACGGCGGAATCTTTGGCGTTCGGTTCGCTGATGCTAGAGGGCTATCCGGTGCGTCTGTCGGGGCAGGATTCCACGCGCGGAACGTTCTCTCAGCGCCATTCCGGCTGGATTGATCAGGAGACCGAGCGTCGGTATCTGCCGCTCAACCACATCAAGGAAGGGCAGGCGCGTTACGAGGTCATCGACTCGATGCTGTCGGAATATGCGGTCCTTGGCTTTGAATACGGTTTCTCGTTGGCCGAACCCAATGCGCTGACCCTCTGGGAAGCGCAGTTCGGCGATTTTGTGAACGGTGCGCAGATCATGATCGACCAGTTCATTTCGTCAGGCGAACGCAAATGGCTACGGATGTCCGGCCTCGTGATGTTGTTGCCTCATGGCTACGAAGGACAGGGACCGGAGCATTCCAGCGCGCGTTTGGAGCGTTTCTTGCAGCTTTCGGCCGAGGACAACTGGATCGTTGCCAATTGCACCACCCCGGCGAATTACTTTCATATTCTCAGGCGGCAACTGCACCGCTCGTTCCGCAAGCCGCTGATCCTGATGACGCCGAAATCCCTGCTGCGGCACAAGATGGCGATTTCAAACATCGAGGATCTGGAAACCGGCTCGTCCTTCCACCGGGTTCTTTGGGATGATGCCCAGAAGGGCAATTCGGCGATGAACCTGAAACCGGACGAGGATATCCGCCGCGTCGTGATCTGTTCGGGCAAGGTCTACTACGATCTCTTGGAACGCCGCGACGCCGAAGGGCTGGACGACGTCTATATCCTGCGGCTCGAACAGTTCTATCCGTTCCCGGCCATGTCGATGTCCAAGGAGCTTTCGCGCTTCAAGCAGGCCGAAGTGATCTGGTGTCAGGAAGAGCCGAAAAATCAGGGGGCCTGGACCTTTGTAGAGCCCAATATTGAATGGATTTTGGGACGGATTGATGCGGCGAACAAACGCCCGGTCTATGCGGGCCGCTCGGCATCTGCCTCGCCCGCCACAGGTCTGGCAAGTCAGCACAAACAACAGCAAGAAGCGCTTGTCATGGACGCGCTTGGAATCGAAGAGGAGTAAGGCGCATGTCCGTAGAAGTCCGCGTACCCACGCTGGGAGAAAGCGTCACCGAAGCCACCATCGCCACATGGTTCAAGAAACCGGGCGATGCCGTCGCTGCCGATGAAATGTTGTGCGAGTTGGAAACCGATAAGGTCACTGTCGAAGTGCCGGCCCCCTCGGCTGGCGTATTGGGCGAAATCGTTGCCGCGGAAGGTGAAACAGTTGGGGTCGACGCACTTTTGGCGACGATCAACGAGGGGGCGGGTGCGGCACCGGCCGCCAAGGAAAAACCAGCCGAGGTTGCCCCGGTCGCAGAAGGAGCTGCCCCGGCAGCAGCGGCAACACCAGCCGCGCCAGCCGGTGACAATGTAGACGTCATGGTCCCCGCATTGGGTGAAAGCGTGACCGACGCGACCGTGGCAAGCTGGTTCAAGAAGGTCGGCGATAGCGTCGCGGCAGATGAAATGCTTTGCGAATTGGAAACCGATAAAGTCTCCGTCGAAGTTCCGGCACCCCAGGCTGGCGTCCTGGCAGAGATTCTGGCCGCTGAAGGGACAACCGTTTCCAATACCGCCAAGCTGGCCGTGATCGCCCCAAGCGGCACGACAGTTGAATCAGCCCCAGCGGCAGCGGTCACAGTGGCTGCGCCAGAGGGTACCAAAGGCAAAGACGTCGAAGACGCGCCTTCAGCCAAGAAAATGATGGCCGAAGCCGGATTGTCTCCCGATCAAGTCACGGGAACAGGCCGCGATGGTCGGATCATGAAGGAAGACGTGCAAAAAGCAGTTTCAGCCCCCGCGGCAGCACCTGCCGCACCTGCGCCGACGCCGGCCGCGGCCCCCCGTGCCCCGGTCGCTGCTGACGATGCCGCCCGCGAAGAACGGGTGAAAATGACACGCCTGCGCCAAACCATCGCGCGGCGGCTGAAGGACAGCCAAAACACCGCCGCCATGCTGACCACCTATAACGAGGTGGACATGTCAGCCGTCATGGACCTGCGAAACGAGTACAAAGACCTCTTCCTTAAAAAACACGGCGTCAAACTTGGCTTCATGTCCTTCTTTGTGAAGGCCTGCTGTCATGCGCTGAACGAGGTGCCTGAAGTCAATGCGGAAATTGACGGCACGGATGTGGTTTACAAAAACTTCGTCCACATGGGTGTGGCCGTTGGCACGCCCAACGGTCTTGTCGTGCCTGTCGTGCGTGACGCCGATCAGATGTCGTTTCACAAGATCGAACAGAAAATCTCGGAACTCGGCTTGCGCGCGCGTGACGGCAAGCTGTCGATGGCGGAAATGCAAGGCGGGACTTTCACCATCTCCAACGGTGGGGTATACGGCTCGCTCATGTCCTCGCCGATCCTCAATCCGCCACAAAGCGGGATCCTTGGTATGCACAAAATCCAGGACCGCCCTGTGGCAATCAACGGCGAGGTTGTCATCCGCCCGATGATGTACCTCGCTCTCAGCTATGATCACCGGATCGTTGACGGCAAAGGGGCGGTCACTTTCCTTGTGCGCGTGAAAGAGGCGCTGGAGGATCCGCGCCGATTGCTGATGGACCTCTAAACCGCTCTTTGTTCTTCCAATACTCCGGGGTGAATTGGCCCTAAAGGCCAAGAGGGGCAGCGCCTCTCCCCCCTTCTCCAGAAAAGGACCAACCCCATGTCCGACTACGACGTCATCATCATCGGCTCCGGCCCCGGCGGTTATGTTTGTGCAATCCGCGCAGCTCAACTTGGCCTCAAGGTGGCTTGCATCGAGGGGCGCGAAACCCTGGGGGGTACTTGTCTCAACGTGGGGTGTATCCCGTCCAAAGCGCTCCTTCATGCGTCTCATTCCTATCACGACGCGACGCATAATTTTGCCAAAATGGGACTTGTATCGGAGCCGCCAAAAATCGACTTTCCCGCGATGATTGCCTATAAGGCTGGCGTTGTTGAAACCAACACCAAGGGCATCGAGTTTCTGTTCAAGAAGAACAAGGTCGAGCGGATCACGGGCTGGGCTAAAATTACCGCGCCGGGTGAAGTGATCGTCGGGGATGCCAAATACACCGCCAAGAATATCGTTGTCGCGACGGGTTCAGAACCCTCAAGCCTGCCTGGGGTTGATGTCGATGAAGAGGTCATCGTGACATCTACCGGGGCGCTTGAGTTGAAAGAAGTTCCCGCCAAAATGGTAGTGATTGGCGGTGGCGTGATCGGTCTTGAAATGGGGTCGGTCTATGCGCGGCTTGGAACAGAAGTGACCGTGATCGAATACCTTGATCAGATCACGCCGGGCATGGACGCCGAGATTTGCAAGACCTTCCAGCGAACGCTTAAAAAGCAAGGCCTCAAGTTTGTCCTTGGCGCAGCCGTGCAATCCGCGAGCCTCAAGAAAAAGGGTGGTGCCAGCGTCAAATATCAGGTCAAGAAAACCGGCAAGGACGAAAGCCTTGATGCGGATGTCGTGCTTGTTGCCACGGGCCGCAAGCCGTTCGTTGACGGTCTGGGCCTGGACGCGCTTGGCGTGGAAATGACCAAGCGTGGTCAGATTGCGCAGCAGGGTTGGAAAACCAACGTGGACGGCATCTGGGCGATTGGCGATGTGATCGAAGGCCCGATGCTGGCCCATAAGGCCGAAGATGAAGGCGTCGCCGTGGCCGAGGCCATTGCAGGCCAGCACGGTCACGTAAACTACGATGTGATCCCCGGGGTGATTTATACCGCCCCCGAAGTTGCTGCCGTTGGTAAAACCGAAGAGCAACTCAAAGAAGAAGGTCGCGCTTATAAGGTTGGCAAATTCAGCTTCATGGGCAACGCCCGGGCAAAGGCGGTTTTTCAGGGCGAAGGATTTGTGAAAATCCTTGCCGACAAAGAAACCGACCGGGTGCTTGGCTGTCACCTCATGGGGCCCGCTGCCGGCGAATTGGTCCACGAGATTTGCGTGGCGATGGAATTTGGCGCCTCTGCCGAGGATATCGCACGGACCTGTCACGCGCATCCGACGTTCTCCGAAGCGGTTCGCGAAGCGGCGCTGGCTTGTGGCCTTGGGGCGATCCATTCCTAGATCGCCTTTCAGATCCGCGAGGTTTTGACAGCCTTTGCGCAAGCATACCCCATCGTCTTTCATGTGCCGCAGCCATCCGGTGAAATAGTCATCGGACAAGACAAACTCGCACCAGTAATCATCTGAGCTAAACGCCAGCTCGTATTTCCTGACGCTCAGGCATCGCCCCCGCGCGGCCTTTTCATCCTTTGGAAAGCTGCGCCCAACATCCCAGACGCTTTGCCAGATTTCAGTCGTCTGGTTTGCGACGTTTTCCGGTTACCCAAAAAACACCGTCGTCAAAAGTTATCAGCTTCGCTCTAAAAAAAGACGCATGCCGTTCCTCCTGAATTTCAGGGGGTCAACATTTGCAACCCTTGTGCCACATCCACTGCGACGGCGCGGCGCAATGCCTCTTCGTCAGCGGACTTCAGGGCTGCCAAGATGGCGCGGTGATTGCCGACCTGTTCGGTGCGACGCATCGCCGTATAGAGCTTTCGCATGGTCGGTCCGAGCTGTAACCAGATCGTTTCAACCAGCGCCAGCATGGCGGGGGCCTGAGCACGTAAATAGATCGTGCGATGAAACTCCAGATTGGACCGGATATAGCCAATTGGTTCTTGCTTGGCGATCATCTGATCGACGGTCGAGTTTATTGCCCGCAAGCGGTCAATCAGGGCGGGATGAACGCGACGCAAGGCGCGGGCGGCAAGTTCGGGTTCCAGCATGGCCCGGATTGCAGCCAGTTCCTCGATCCGCTCGGCATTCAGATCGGGCGTTGTGACGCGCCCGCTACTGGAAAGCGTCAGCGCCCCTTCGGCCACCAGGCGGCGGACGGATTCGCGTGCCGGGGTCATGGAAACCTCGAATTTGGTGGCGATACCACGCAAGGTTAACGATTCCGCCGGGGCCATTTCACCAAGCATGATGGATTGCCGCAACGAGCGGTAAACCCGTTCATGAGCGGACGTGCGGTCGCTTGTTTTGGCTGCGGCGGACATGCGCTATTTGTGATCACATTCCCGGTTGTGGTCAAGACCCGACAAATTGATAGCGATGCAAGTCCGATCCATGGGTTTTCAGCCACCGTCGATGGGTCTCAAACTCGGGCATGATCCGAGCGACATTGGCCCAATAGGCCGGGGAGTGGTTCATCTCGACCAGATGGGCCACCTCATGCGCGGCGACATAGTCCAACACTGATGGTGGAGCGAGGATCAGCCGCCACGAAAACATCAGATTGCCATCATGCGTACAACTCCCCCAGCGGGATCGGGTATCACGAAGCGTAATCTTGGAAAACTCCCGGTCCAGCTTGTCCGCATAATGCCGCGACGCCAAAGCGAGCCGGTCTCTAGCGAGCCCTTTCAGGTATCCCGCAAGACGTTTGCCAAGCGTGGCCTCATTTCCGCCAATCAAAAGGTCGGTGCCTTCCAGCCGTGGCGTTCGCACGGCCGCTTTTCGGATCGTGTAAATCTGCCCCTCGATCGGCAATGCGCTTTCGTAGCCGACCAGTTGCTGTTTAGGTTGCCGGTCCATCGCGGCCTGCAACCAGTCAGCCTTGTCGCGGGCAAAATCCAAGGCGGCCTTTTCACGTCCGTTTTTTGGCATCGTCAAGCGCACCGCACCATCCACGGACGAAACTCGCAGTGAGTATCGTTTTGCCCGTGATGATCGGTGAATCCAGACCTCGATCGGAGGCTCGCCAATGTAAAAGCATTTGCTCATCTTCGGTTCGGTAGCGGTTTTGCGACGGAAGGTAAACGGTCCTGAAACCTGCTGAACCCCGGATAACAGAGGATGGTGCAAGATAAGCCTTTGACAAGGGCCGCGGACCTGTGGCAGGTGGCAGCAATTGTCCAAATCCGCTCTGAACGAGGTCCGAATGCCCAAAGAAGAATGGGGTGTAAAACGCGCATGCCCGAAATGCGCAGTCCGGTTTTACGATCTGCAACAGGATCCCATGACTTGTCCGTCATGTGGTGCAGCCTTTGATGTCGCAAGTCTGGTCCAGCAAAAGACCCGCTCGGCATCTGCTGAAAAAGAAGTCAAAGCCGTGGCTGATGCGCCAGCGGATGATCTTGAAGATGATGTAGTAGATCTTGACGACGACGATGATGCAGCAGGCGACGATCTGGCTGATGATCTGCTCGACGACGATGATGATGACACGGTTGCATTGGATGACATCGCTGATGTTGCCAATGAAGACGACGACAGTTGATCGACAAGATTTTACGCTTGAACTGGTCAGCCAGTTTACATAGATAGCCACGAGCGGCGAATGCCGCTCCGGTCGGGGCCATAGCTCAGTTGGGAGAGCGCTTGCATGGCATGCAAGAGGTCAGGGGTTCGACTCCCCTTGGCTCCACCAAATCCCCCTTGTCAGGACAACAATTCCGCGCAGAATTGCGCAGGCTCAACTGTTCCAGCCGAATTCGCAGTAGCTTTGGCCGCAGGCGATTAGCCGCAGGGCCTCACCGACATAGGGGACCATTTCCTGCGTCTTTTCGGCCGGATCATACCAGGCGAGGTCGGAACATTTGTGTGGCTCCATGTTTCGCGGCGTGCCTTTCCAGTTTCTTGCGATGAAAAACAGCGAGAGCCGGGCTTCTTCCTCGTAGCGGTGCATTGTCAAGCCAAGGTCTAGGTCCGCGGTGGACACTTTCAGGCCGGCTTCCTCCATGGCTTCGCGGGCGGCTGCCGTTCGATAGGATTCACCCGGCTCCAGATGGCCTGCGGGCAAGCTGTAGTATCCATCCATATAGCCGGTCTGAAATCGTCGGAGCAGCAATGTCTGGTTGCCTTGTCGAAATACCACGTGGACTTCGGAAACGGATCGGAAACGGCTTTCTTTGGGCGTATCGCTCTGGTCGTTCACTCTAAATGCCCGGCCTCGGTCAGGACTTTGCGCGCGGCGCGAAAGCATTCGAGCGCCTGCGGTACGCCGCAGTAAATGCCGATCACATGGATGATCGCGCGGATTTCTTCTGGGGTGACGCCGTTGTTCAGCGCCCCTTTGCAATGCAATTCCCATTCGTGCATTTTGCCCAAAGCGCCGATCATCGAGAGGTTCATCATTGAACGCGTCTTGGCGTCGATCACCTCATCCCCCCAGCCAAAACCCCAACACCAGGCGGTCATGGCTTCCTGAAAGGGGCGGGTGAAATCGTCAGCGGCGGCAAGGTTCTTTTCGACGTATTCAGCTCCAAGCGTCGCCTTGCGCTGTGTCATGCCTTTTAGGAAAAGGTCTTCGTCAAATGTGTTCATGTGCCCCTCTGGATCCGGAATTGTCTCAGGTGATCGTAGTGGGGTTTCAGGCGGCGGTGAACCTGTTTTACACGTTCGGGCAGGGCGTCCAATTCGACGTATTTACGCGGCTGTGCGACCAGTCCGGTCGATTTCGCCAGATTTTCGTGGAACGAGCCGCCGTCCCACCAGCTATGCGCCGATGGATCACCGCCGGGTTCCCAGCTTAGGGCGTCGGGGATGAACGGAATGCCAACCGCCGCGCAAAACGCGGCTGTCATTTCGGTTGGGTTTTCCAGCAGATCGTCGCTGTCGATCACCGAGGGCGGGGTGCCGTTCAACGCTGTCAGCAAATCAAATAGGGCGCGTTGCTCGGGGAAACCGGTTTCCCCTTCGTGGAAGTCCGGCCATTTGTCGGCCATTGAGGTCAGAGTTTTCACCGGATCGCGGATTAAAAACGCATGGATAAAGTGGCCTAGGAATTCAGGCGTCCACATGTGGCTGATGTAGTGCGGAAAATCCTTGAGAAAGACCGGACCCTTTTCCGCCCGCGCCTGAATATCCTCCCAAACGCTTTCCAGGGTCAGGCCCGGCGTGACCTTGTCGCCGGGTTGAAAGCGCTGCCACAGCGGGGCCTCACCCTGATACCAGGCCTCGCCAAACGGTTCGTGCAAACACTCAAGATCGCCGCGCTGGCGCATCATCCATTCAAAAGCGGTCGAGGTGGACCGGGGAACGGCCCAAAGGGCGATGATCTTATGCATTGAGGCTGTCCAATAGGGTGCCGCGCGATTGCGTCGGCGAAAGGCCAAGGGTTTTGAACACACGCCAGTAAAGCGCGGTATCATGCCCGACGACAGGCTTGCCAAGGGCGGCTTCCAGCGTCTTTGTCAAATGCAACGGGCGTTCTGGCAACCCACTTGGCCCGGTTCGAAAATTGCACATGCCGTTGATCAGATAGGCATCGGCATCCGGGGCCTGCTCGGCGACATATTCAAAGGACTTTACCGCCAGATCGCCCTCAAAAACCCAGCGACACTCGTTCACCTCTGCCTGGGAGGTAAACCACCCCTGATCGTGAAAATTGCCAGCCCAAAGGACATCAAAACCGGCTTCACGCAGGAACCCGACCGTGCCTTGCCACCAATCCGGCCAGTGGTAGGCGGCGTTCAGCGCGACTTTTTCGACATTCAATTCACGCAAAGCCTCGACCATTGCGTAGCCGGCCATGTGAAAGGCCAGACCGTATTTGTCTGACAAGGCGGCGCAGTGATCGCGAATACCGCTCACGCCAAGGCCGCTTGCGTGGACCCAGTTCGAGCCGACCTGTGCCGCCACATCCACGCCATTGCGCGACATGCAGTGGCAAAAGTCCTCCATCATCCCGAAGTTCTGCTTTCGCTGATCCAATCCATGCACATAGTCCGGAACATGCAGCATCCAGCCGTGAACGCCGACGCTATCAGGGGCCATGCGCAGGAAATCCGAAGGGGCGGCGTCGTAGTCAAACGGCGGGCAGGTAAAGCCAACCTGATGGGGGAACAGCTTATGTTCAGGCCGCCAGGTTTCTGGCATCAAATCAGGGTCAGCCATCCACCACCTCGCGCATCCAGCGTTGCAGGTGCAGGATCGAATGTTCGGAGTTTACCCCGCATTTGGGATCGACGACCAATGGCCCGGGCACATAGCCGCGCGACTTCAGCCCGCGCTGCACGGATTCCACAAGGTGAATGTCCTCTTCGACCGTGGTGGCGCGGTCTTGTTGGACCATACGGCGCACGGTTTCATTGTCCTCGCCATTCACCGAATACCAGCCCCGCCAGACAACCACATGATCCGCATCAATCGCCCGCCAGTGATAGGTGTTCAGCAAGTTGCCCGGGTAGACCTGAAAGGAAAACATCGGCCAGAGAAACCAACTGGAGTATTTGTCGTTGTTTTCAAAGCCGCTGTTGATGTCGTAAGTCATCTGATCCAGCGGGCCGGATTCCGTGGTGTGACGCAGGCAGTAGCCTTGCGGTTGGATATCATAGGTCTCTGGCTTGATAACGCCGGTGGAAAACGTCGGATGGTTCAGGCTGCAATGGTAGCATTCGGAATAATTCTCGACCGAGACTTTCCAGTTGCAGTTCTCTGGGATTTCCACCCATTCCAGCGGCTTGAGGTCGGCCCAGTTGGGAACGAACTCCTGCAACTCGGCCCTTGCATTGGGGAACCATTTGTCCATTGGCTCCGCATTTGGGTCAAGGTTCACAAAGACAAAGCCAAGGAAGACCTCGCAGGAAACCTCCGACAGGCAGATGGTGGATTTGTCAAAGCCCTCCACCGCCTTTAGGTTGGGACCGGCCCTCAGTTGCCCCGTTAGCTCGTATGTCCAAGCGTGATAAGGGCAGACCACAACGCGCGTTGAACCTGACCCCTCGACAAGCTGATGGGCGCGGTGCTGGCACACGTTGTAAAAGACGCGGATTTTTTCGTCGCGCCCACGAATGGCAAAGAGGCTTTCCCCGGCCATTTCAAATGCAATGTAGTCGCCGACATTGGGAAGGCTGCTTTCGTGACAGGCAAACTGCCAGGTCTTTGCCAGAAGCCCGGCCTTTTCGGCCGCAAATATTGTCGGGTCGGTATAGTATCGAGCGGCCAGAGAGCGGATCGGGTCGGTCATTATTGTGTGTCCTGATAAATTCCAAGCTGGCGGCGACGTTGGTGGAACTTTTCCACCCTTTCCACGATTTCATCGCTGGCAACCGAGATTACAAAACTGAGCAGGGTTTCTAGGACCGCGATGGTCGAAACCGAAGACGGAAAAAACTGCGGTGTGTCAGCTGAAACGACAAAGCCATGATCAGCCGCCAGAATGATCGGGCTGGCGGCGCTGTCAGAAATGCCGATCACCGGAATGCCTTGCTCGCGCGCAATGTTGACAGCGTCAACAACCTCGGTGCGAAACGGACGGCAGGTGATGGCGATCAAGACGTCTTCGGCTCCGGCCCAGGCGAGGTCATCAACCGGGGTTGAGCCGGGGCGAGGGATTGCGTGAAATTCGCGCATTCCTGTCGACGCAAGGTAGGTAAAGTTACGGGCGTTTGCGTTGTTGACGCCGACACCCAGTGTGTAGACATGTCGCGCGTTCCAAATCACTTTTGCGGCGGATTGCAGGTCTTCGGCGGAAATGCCGGCGAATGTTTCCTCGATATTGCTCAGCGTCGCGCCGATCATGTCGGCATAAAGACCGCCCAGATCCCCGGATTTGGCAATGCTTTGCAGCCAGCGGGCGCGGTCGGGAAAGCTGACGACACCCTTGCGGATCGCCTCGCGGAAAGGTTCGCGAAAATCGTCGTAGCCCTCGTACCCCACCTGACGGGCCATGCGGACAAAGGTGTTGGGCTTTACCTGCGCGGCCTCGGCAATTTCACGAACGGTTGATACCCCCACATCGCCCGGGTTTTCCAACACATAACGCGCGGCCTTCTGCGCCTCGGGCGTGAGGTGCTGCCATTCTTCGGAAAGGCGGTTCAGAACGGTTGATGATACATTTGTGTCATTCATGATTGACGATGGTATGTTTGTTTGTCAATCTTGTCGAGAAGTTTTGAACCGAATTGCGGGATTTCCGATGTCTGCTGATTTTCCTAGCCATGCCCGTGTTGTCATTGTCGGGGGCGGCGTCATGGGCGTCGGGCTTGCTTATCATCTGGGTCATGAGGGCTGGGGAGATCAGACCGTCCTTTTGGAAAAGGCCGAGTTGACCAGCGGGTCCACATGGCATGCGGCCGGGCAGATCACTCATTCGACCTCCAGTTTCAGCCTTGGGAAGTGCGTGGATTATAACATCGGCCTCTATTCTGGCGGGCTGGAGGCGGAAACCGGGCAAGCTGTCACCTGGCATGGTTGTGGCTCCTTCCGGCTGGCCTATACGCCTGATGAAATGGACTGGCTGCGCCATACCCTGTCGGTTGCGCGTTCGCTTGGGTTCAACATTGAGCTTGTCGGTCCGGATCGGATCGCTCAACTCCATCCTTTCTACAATCTCGAAGGCGTGCTTGGTGCGCTCCACACGCCTGACGATGGCCATGTTGATCCTACAAACGTGACCATGGCGATGGCAGCGGGGGCGCGGGCCAAGGGGGTGCGAATTTTCCGCCGTTGCCGAGCGACAAACATAACACAAATGCCAAGTGGTGAATGGCTGGTGGAAACCGAAAAGGGCGCGATCACTTGCGAACATGTGGTTAATGCCGGTGGTACTTATGCGCGGCAAATGGGGGAATGGTCGGGCTTGCAACTGCCCATGACGTCGATGACACACCATTATTTTGTGACAGAGCCTGTGCCGGAGTTTCAATCGTTGGACCGCGAACTGCCGGTCATTCGCGACGACAAAAAGGTTTCCGGCTACATCCGGATGGAGCAAAAACGTGGCCTCATCGGGATTTACGAAAAGGCAGACCCCAATACAGTTTGGGAGGACTTCTGCCCCTGGGAGGCGGAGAATGAGCTGTTTGACGCGGATTATGACCGGGTTATGCCTTGGCTGGAGGAAAGCCTGAACCGGATGCCGGTTTTTGCAAATCTGGGGATTCAGCGCGAGGTCCACGGCGCGATTTCCCATCCCCCTGATGGCAATCCACTGATTGGTCCCGCACCCGGCGTGCGGAATTACTGGTGTTGTTGCGGGACGCAAATCGGCATTGGCTGGGGCCCGGGTCTTAGCCGGGAACTCGCCCGGTGGATGGTGCATGGGGCGGCGGATATTTCGATGCGCGACTATGACCCCCGGCGCTTTGGGGCCTATGCGACTAAGGACTGGCAGGTTGTGAAGGCGCGTGAAGATTACTGCCTGCGCCACGAAATCCCGTTTCCGCATTTTAACCGTCTGGCAGGGCGGCCAATAAAACCTTCGCCGCTCTATGAAATCCTCAGGGAACGCGGTGCCGTCTTTGAGGAGGTCTACGGCCACGAACGCCCCCGCTGGTTTGCACGGGATGGCGTCGAACAACAGGACCAATATTCGTTCCGCCGCAATGTTGTAAGCGACGTTGTCAACGCCGAGGTGCAGGCGGTGCGCACATCGGTCGGGATCATGGATGTGACGGCCTTTACCAAGGTCGAAGTGTCGGGCGCGGATGCCTATGCGCTGCTGGATCGGCTGACGGCCAATCGGATGCCGCAGAAAGTCGGGTCGATCACGCTGACCCATATGCTCAATCACATGGGTCGGATTGAACTTGAAACGACCATTGTGCGGCTGGCGGAGGATCGGTTTTACCTCGTTTGTGCGGCGTTTTTCGAACAGCGTCTGTTGGACCACCTGGCCACGCATCTTGGGGATGCGGATGTGACGATTTCCAACCTGTCCTCGGAATGGTCTGCTTTGTCGTTGAACGGTCCCAAGGCGCGGCAGGTTTTGGCCGCTTGCACGCAAGCCAGCCTTTCGAATGCGGATTTCCGTTGGTTGTCCGCGCAGCAAATCACGGTGGCCGGCCATCTGCTCTGGGCGTTTCGCATGTCCTACGCAGGGGAGTTGGGCTGGGAATTGCACGTGCCAAACGCCGCCAGCGCTGACGTTTACGCAGCCCTGTGGACGGCCGGGCAGGCCTACGGAATGGTCAACTACGGTTCCTTTGCAATGAACGTCATGCGGATGGAAAAAGGTTTCAAAGGGGCTGGTGAGTTGACCAACGAAGTCACCCTGGCCGAGGCGAATGTTCTGAGGTTTGCTCGAACCGACAAGGACTATCTAGGTCGCGATCTGACACTGTCCTCTGACCTCAGATGGGTCTGTGCCTATCTGGCGATTGAGCCTGATGGTGTTGTTGACGGCCACGGTGGCGAAGCGGTTTTACAGGCGGGCCGGGTTGTCGGGTCAACGGCATCCGTGGCCTTCGGGCCGAGCGTTGGGAAAATTCTGGCCTTTGCCTACCTGGACCCAAAGGCAGCCAGCCCGGGAACCACTCTGGAGGTGGTTATCCACGGACAAGCCCGCACCGCTCGTGTCCTTGGCGAACCGGCTTATGACCCGGCCAGCACCTTGCCACGACAGGACGGGTGAAGGATGGCGATGACCTGCACCGCGACCCAGATGATCGACGATAGCCGGGTGCGGGTGACGCGGTTCGATTTCGCGCCGGGCACGCAAACCGGCTGGCACCGCCACGCCTTTGACTATGTGATCACCGCGATAACTGACTGCAAGATGCGGCTGGAATTGCCGGGCGGTGAGATTGGCGAAGTACGGGTGCCCAAAGGTTCGGCCTATCGCCGCGAGGCAGGCGTGGAGCATAATGTCATCAATGCGGGACCAGAGCCGATGTCCTTTGTGGAGGTCGAGTTGAAATGAAGATCACCCGGATCAGGATCTTCAAGACCGATCTGCCCTATGTCGGCGGGGCCTATGTTTGGGGGGCGGGCAATGCAATAGAGGTCGCCAAAGCCAGCGTCGTGGTGTTGGACACTGATGCGGGCCTGCAAGGCTGCGGTGAATTCACCCCTTGCGGCGAAAACTACATGGTCGCCCATTCCGAAGGGGTCGAAGCGCTGGCGCGACTTGTGGCACCCAGGCTGCTGGGCCAAGACCCTCGGCAAGTGGCACGGATGGAACATTTGATGGACGGGCTTGTGCAGGGGCATGGCTATGCCAAAGCCCCATTTGATGCGGCGTGCTGGGACATCCTCGGGCAGGCTTCTGATCAGCCGGTCTGGATGCTATTGGGCGGCAAGCTGACCGATGGTGCGCCGATGTATCGCGTCGCACCGCAAAAAGCCACGGATGAAACATTGGCGGAAATGAAGCGGCACCGTGCGGCAGGCTATGCGCAATTTCAGATCAAGGTCGGTGGGGACTGGGCCATGGACATCGAGCGCATCAAGGCCGGTGTCGCGCTTCTGGAGCCGGGTGAAAAAGCCATGGCGGATGCCAATCAGGGGTGGCGGGTCGACAATGCGATCCGCGTTTCACGGGCAACCCGTGATCTGGATTACATCCTTGAACAGCCCTGCCGCACCTACGAGGAATGTCAGCAGGTGCGCCGTGTGGCCGAACAACCCCTCAAACTAGATGAATGTGTTACAGGAATGGCCGCCGCACAACGGATTGTAACGGATCGCGGGGCCGAGATTTGCTGTTTGAAGCTCTCCAATCTAGGCGGTCTCAGCAAGGCGCGTCGGGTGCGCGATTTTCTGGTGGAAAACCGTATTCCGATCGTGGCCGAAGACACCTGGGGTGGGGAGATCACCAGCACGCTGGTTGCTCATTTCGCTGCCTCGACACCCGAGGAGTTTTTGCAAAACACCACGGATCTTATGAACTACAATACCCGCTCAACCGGGATCGGCGGGGCCTGGGCCGAGGGTGGCAAACTTTATGCCCCGGACACACCCGGTCTGGGGGTGAAGCCTGATTTTGCTAGCCTTGGTGCGCCGGTTGCAGAGTATGCGATATGAAAATCACCCGAATATCCGTCTACCAGATCGACCTGCCGCTGGAGCATCCCTATTTTCTGTCAGGGGGGCGGCTGAAGTTTGAAACGCTGGACAGCACCTTTGTGCGCATTGAAACCGACGCCGGGCTGACCGGTTGGGGCGAGGGCTGTCCCTGGGGGCATACCTATCTGCCCGCCCATGGCGCTGGCACGCGGGCGGCGATCGAAACGCTGGCGCCTGGGTTGCTGGGCCTTGATCCGCGAAGTCTGGATCATCTGAACCGGGTAATGGACGTGCAACTGCCCGGCCATCTTTACGCAAAATCCCCGATTGATATCGCCTGTTGGGACATCCTTGGGCAAAGCGCTGGACTGCCGCTGTGGCAGTTGCTTGGCGGCGAGGCGGGGGCGGAGGTTTTGGTGAACTCCTCCATCTCAACCGGCACCCCGGCGGAAATGCTGGCCCTGATCGAACGGGCAGCGGCGAAAGGCTATCGCGTGCATTCCGCAAAGGTTGGGGGCAGTGATGTAGGGCTGGACATAGAGCGGATTGAGGCGATTTCGACAGGCTTGCCGAGGGGCCACAAAGTGACCTTTGATGTCAACCGGGCGTGGCAACCGGCCGTCGCGGTTGAGGTCCTGAACAGCGTTTCCACCCGCGATTGGGTCGAACAGCCTTGCGAAACGTTGGATCAATGCGCCCATGTGGCGGGCCGTGTGAGCAATCCGATCATGCTGGATGAATGCCTTCATACTTTCGATGATCATCTCAATGCATGGAAGGCGCGGGCGTGCGAGGGGGCGAAGGTCAAGCCGAACCGCGTTGGTGGATTGACACGCGCCCGCCAAATCCGTGATTTCGGCGTTTCGGTCGGCTGGCAGATGCATATCGAGGACGTCGGTGGCTCGGCCCTTGCGGACACTGCGGCGATCCATCTGGCCGCCGCGACGCCTGAGGCAAACCGGCTTGCAAGCTGGCTTTGCCATGATCACCTGAGCGTCGATCCAGTGCCGGGACAGGGCGTGCGCAATCAGGCGGGATGCGTTCAACTGCCAAATACGCCCGGTCTGGGCGTGGTTCCAAATCCGGAGTATTTGGGTGCACCGGTAGCTGTCTATCAATAGGCCTGCACGGCCAGGAAAGGACCGTCATGGAAAAGATCGGGACCAAAGCGGAATGGATCGCGCGGGCGAACGCTATTTTGCCTGCCGGTGGATTTGGCAACTTTGACCCTGCCGAGATCATTGCAGAGGGTTGTGGATCACGGGTCTGGGACGTAGAGGGACGTGAATTTGTTGACTACCTGATCGGGTCGGGGCCGATGTTGCTGGGGCATTCCCACCCAGAGGTGCAGGAGGCGGTGTTTGCCCAATTGCCAAAGGGGCAGACGTTTTTTGCAAATAACCCCGCCGGCATCGAATTGGCCGAAGAGATTTGCCGCGCCGTCCCGTCAGCCCAGCGTCTGCGATATGTCTCGACCGGGGGAGAGGCGGATATGTATGCGATGCGGCTTGCGCGGGCTTTTACCGGCCGCAGCAAAATCGTGAAACTTGAAGGTGGTTATCACGGCATGAGCGCCGAGGCGCAGATGAGCCTCGCGCCGACACGGCAGGTGAACTTTCCGCAAGCGCTGCCAGATAGTGCAGGCATTCCGGCCTCTGTTGCAGCGGATATGTTGATCGCGCCGTTTAACGATCCGGACTACATCCGCTCGTTGCTGACGGAATGGGGCGATCAGGTCGCCGCGATCATTGTCGAACCCTTGCAAAGGATCGTGCCGCCAGAGCCGGGATTTCTGCAATGTTTGCGGGATGAGGCCGACAAATACGGGATACTGCTGATTTTTGACGAAGTCGTAACCGGCTTTCGTTTTGACTACGGCGGTGCGCAGGCACACTACGGCGTGACGCCTGATATTGCCACGCTGGGCAAGGTCATTGGCGGCGGCTTCCCACTGGCGGCCATCGTAGGTCGGGCTGACGTGATGGAGCATTTCAACCGCGATGGGGTTGGCGCGGACAAATGGCTGATGCAGCTCGGCACACTTTCGGGCAATCCGGTCGCGGCGGTGGCAGGTTTGAAAACCCTCGAAATTCTGCGCCGTGAGGGACAATATGCCAAACTGCGAGCGCGAGGGGAGGCTGTCGCACAGATTTTTCGCGAGGCGCTGGAGACAACTGGTCACGCCTATCAAATTGTCGGTGATGCCACGTTGTTTGAGGTGGTTTTTGCCGAAAATCCGCCGCGCAACTACCGTGAGGTAGCGGCCGGAAATGCTGCGCGTTCCAAAACTTGGCAAGATGGACTGCGTAACGGTGGGCTTCATAAATCGCCGGGCAAAACCTATCCGTCACTGGCGCTTGGCGATGACGATCTGGAATGGACGCGCAATGCGGCAAAGGCCGCTGCCAAGGTTCTTTAGACAGTTCCGGCTGCGCCTTCGCTGCGCAACGCGTAGCCAAACCCGCGTACCGTTCGGATAGGATTTGTTGCACCAGCGTTTTCCAACACGCGGCGCAGGCGACCTATATGAACATCGACCGTGCGGCTATCCATATCGGCGGAAATACCCCAGACCATATCCAGAAGCATGTCGCGCGAAAATACCCGGTCGGGTGCTCGCATCAATGTTAACAGCAAACGGAATTCGGTGGGGCTGGTTTCAACGGACTGACCGCATACCCGCACCAAATGACGCTCCAGATCAACCTCCACCTCGGCCACTTTCAACTGACCGGCACTGACTGCGGAAACCGGCCTGCGAAGCGCTGCTTTGACGCGTGCGACCAACTCCTTCAACGAATAGGGCTTGGTCACAAAGTCATCGGCACCAATATCCAAGCCACGCACTTTGTCACCTTCTTCGGAGCGTGCGGTCAGCATGATTACCGGGATTTCACGGGTTGCCTTTTCCGCGCGCAGTTGGCGGCATACTTCGATCCCGGTCAGTTTGGGCAACATCCAATCCAGCAGGATCAGGTCCGGCGGGTCTTCCAGAGCGGCTAGCAAACCGGCCTCGCCATCCATTTCTATCTGGACCTGAAACCCCAGTTTGCCAAGATTATATCGTAGAACCTCAACCTGACTTGGTTCATCTTCGATCACCAGAATGCGTGGGTTGATGAGGTTCAAGGGTGTTACTCCGAGGCCTTCAGATCTTCGCCGGTGGCGATCTGATGGACGTGTCGGGCGATATTGACCACATGATCGCCAACCCGCTCGAACGTACGCGCAAGCAGGATCGTGTGAATGAAAGCTTCGGCCTTGTCAGGGGCTGTCGCAATCGCATCAAGCGCGAGCTTGAACAGCGCTTTGTTCAGCTTATCAACCTTCTGGTCACGGTCACGAATTTCGGCTGCCAGATCAATATCCACGTTGTCATAGGCGCTTAGCACCTGACGCAGCATGGATTGGGTCAAGGTGCTCATTTCAGCGATGATGTCCATTGCTGCGACGCCGGAGGGGCCGTCGACCAGTTTGCGCGACCGTTTGGCGGTGGATTTGGCATGATCTCCAATCCGTTCCAGCTCCCCGGCAATATTGACCGGAGCCAGCGCCTGACGCAGATCAAGCGCCATCGGCTGACGCCGCGCGATCAGCGATTCCGCGCGGCTGTGAATGTCCTTGTGCATGCCATTGATGCGACGGTCCGTAGTGATCAGCAGATCGACGGCCTCGGCGTCAAAATTTGCCAGCGCCTCGGTCGCCTTCTGAATTTGCTGGTTGACTGCCTCGCCCATGCTCAAAACCTGGGCCTTGATCTTTGCGAGGTCCTGATCGAAACCGGCGACGATATGCTCGTTGCTCATCCTGTTACTCCTAGCCGATCCGTCCGGTGATGTAGTTTTGTGTCTGTTCCTGGGTGGGATTGGTGAAAACCGTTTCCGTGTCACCCACTTCGATAAGCTTGCCCAGATGGAAGAAGGCGGTCTTTTGCGAAATCCGCGCTGCCTGCTGCATTGAATGGGTCACGATCACAATGGTATAATCCTTGCGCAGCCCGTCGATCAATTCCTCAATTACCGCGGTGGCAATTGGGTCAAGTGCTGAACAAGGCTCGTCCATCAGGATTACCTTTGGCTGCACGGCAATGGTGCGTGCGATGCAAAGGCGTTGTTGCTGCCCGCCTGAAAGTCCGTTGCCCGGCTCGTCAAGGCGATCAGCGACCTCGTCCCACAGGCCGGCTGATTTCAGGCTCCATTCCACGCGGTCCGCAAGTTCGGTCTTGTTGCTGGTCATTTTGTGAATACGTAGCCCGTAAGCGACGTTCTCAAAGATCGACTTTGGGAAAGGGTTCGGTTTTTGAAATACCATTCCCACTTGGGCACGCAGAGCTACGACATCCACAGCGGGCGCGTGAATGTCCTGACCACCAATTTCCAACTGACCGGTCATCCGGCATATCGGGATCAGGTCGTTCATCCGATTGATCGCGCGTAGAAACGTGGACTTGCCACAGCCAGAGGGGCCGATCAGCGCGGTTACTTCCTTGGCTTGAATATCAAGATCAATGCCAAAAAGCGCCTGTTTGTCGCCGTAAAAGACGTCTACATCACGAGCGGTGATAAAGGGGTGTTCCATCGGTCAGAACCTTTGTTCAAGTTTGCGGCGCAAAAGGATCGCGATCAGGTTCATCGAGATCAGGAAGACCAGCAATACGATAATTGCGGCTGCGGATTTTTCCGTGAACGCACGTTCGGGGCTGTCTGCCCAGAGGAAGATCTGAACCGGCAATGCCGTGGCAGGCTCCAGAATGGATTGCGGGACATCCACGACAAAAGCTACCATGCCGATCATCAACAGCGGCGCGGTTTCGCCAAGTGCCTGTGCCATGCCGATAATTGACCCGGTCAACATTCCGGGCAGGGCAACCGGCAGGACATGGTGAAAGACCGCCTGAACCGGCGTTGCGCCCAATGCCAGGGCCGCCTGTTTGAAAGAAGGCGGCACAGACTTCAAGGCAGCCCGTCCGGCGATGATGATTGTCGGCAGGGTCATCAACGCTAGTACCATGCCCCCGACCAATGGGGTTGAGCGCGGCATGCCAAAGTAGCCAAGAAACACCGACAAACCAAGCAGACCGAATACAATCGACGGCACCGACGCAAGGTTGTTGATGTTGATCTCGATAATCTGCGTGAACCGATTGTCCGGGGCAAATTCCTCCAGATAGATCGCAGCACCAATACCCAGTGGGAATGAAAGCGCAAAGCAGATCGCCAGCGAAAACAGCGACCCGACAAGTGCTGCCAGAATTCCGGCGATCTCCGGTTCACGGCTGTCACCGTTGGTCAGGAATTTCCAGTTGATCACCCGGCGCAATTGCCCGGTCTCCTGCAATTGTTCGATCCATTCAATTTCCTGATCGGAGATGCGGCGCTGGCGTTCGGGCAGGTTCGGGTCGATCTTGCCGCGCAGGAAAAGGTCCAGATCGTCGGATGCAGTCAACCACAGAACCCTTGTGCCACCTAGCAGGGTTGGGTCGGTCGAAATCTGACGTTCAATCTCAAAGCTGCCTTCGGGGCTGACCAATCCGTAAAGCGCCTTTTTGTCCTTACGCTTTGTCACGTCTGGAAAAGCATCACGCAGGCCGGATTTCAGGATCTTCAGTGTGCTGGCACCGGCGACATCATCGGGGTCAATAGCCTCAGGCCCGAGGTCCAGTGGCACGGCAATCTCGGTACGTTTCAGAACACCGACCCCATCGGACAGGATCGAACCAACCATAATCACCAGGAATGCAAGCGAAATGAGGATCGCAAAGCGACCCGCCCATTGGAATCGCTTCTCGGCGCGGTGACGCGCCGCCAGGTTAAAACCGGCGGATTTGCCAAAATCAATCATATTGTTCCCGGTATTTGCGAACGATCCCAAGGGCGATCGTGTTCAGTGCCAGTGTGAGGATGAATAGCAGCAGGCCAAGGGCAAATGCCGACAGGGTCTTGGCGCTGTCAAACTCCTGATCGCCGGTCAGCAGGGCAACGATCTGCACGGTGATGGTGGTGACTGCCTCCAGCGGGTTTACGGTCAGCCGCGCGGCCAAACCGGCGGCCATCAGGACAATCATCGTTTCCCCAATCGCGCGGGAAGCCGCCAGCAAGAGCGAGCCGGAAATACCCGGCAGGGCGGCAGGCAGGACTGCTTTGCGAATGGTTTCCGACCTTGTGGCCCCCAGCCCCAAAGACGCATCGCGCAGGGATTGCGGGACGGCGTTGATCACATCGTCAGATAGCGATGAAATCAGCGGAACGATCATGATCCCCATGACGATCCCAGCGGCTAATGCGCTTTCGGAGGCGACCTCCAGCCCCATCTCTCCACCGGTCCAGCGGATGAAAGGTGCGACGGTCAGCGCTGCGAAAAAGCCGTAAACGACAGTTGGAATACCGGCGAGGATTTCCAGTGCGGGTTTGATCCAATCCCGGGCCGATTTGGAGGCGTATTCAGAAAGGTAAATCGCTGAAGTCAGTCCCAGCGGCGTGGCCACCAGCATGGCAATGGCGCTGATCAAAAGAGTGCCGTTGATCAGGGGTATCGCCCCAAAGCTGCCCGCTGCGCCGACTTGGTCGGCACGGATCGCCGTTTGCGGGCTCCATTCCAGACCAAAGAGGAAATCGGATAAGGGTACTTTTTCCAGGAACCGCAGAGTTTCGAAAATGAGCGACAGAACGATGCCGCCAGTCACCAGAATTGCCGTGGCCGCCGCTGCGGCAAGGACCAGATAAACCACGCGGTCCAGCCATTTGGGCCGGACGCTTTTCGTCAAATTGAGGGATAGATCGGCCATGCTGGAAACCTGAATGATGCCCGACAGCACCTAAATGCTGCCGGGCTGTTTTAATCACATCGACAAGGGTGCCAGTGCGTTGATCTTGGCGCCCCACTCTTCGCGCTCTTCGTCGCCAAGTGGGATCAGGCCTTTGTCGACCAGGTATCCGTCTTCACCCCAGGCATCGTCAGAGGTGAATTCAGCGAGGAATTCGCGAAGGCCGGGAATCACGTCGATATGCGCGGCTTTCACGTAGAAATAGAGCGAACGGGCAATCGGATAATTGCCTTCGGCAATTTCCTCGAATTCCGGTGCGACGCCATCGACAATCGAACCTTGAACAACATCACTGTTTTGCTCCAGAAAGCTGAACCCAAACACGCCGAAAGCATTGGGGTTAGCGTCCAGTTTTTGCACGATCAGATTGTCGTTCTCGCCGGCCTCGATGTAAGCGCCGTCCTCGCGGACTGTGTGGCAAACCGACTTATAGGCGGCCTTGTCAGTCTTTTTCATCGCCTTGATGAAATCGAAGGTCTTGCAACCACCTTCCAGCGCCAGCTCAGCAAATGCATCGCGGGTGCCGGATGTCGGTGGTGGTCCAAGCACCTCGATCTTGATGGCAGGCAAGTCGGGGTTGATTTCGTTCCATGTGGTGTAGGGGTTGGCAACCAATGCGCCATCTTCGTTGGGAACGTCTTTGGCCAGCGCAAGAAAGACGTCGCGCAGGCTCAGTTCGACCTGTTGTGCTTTGAGCGAGTTTGCGATGACAATCCCGTCAAAACCGATCATTGCTTCGACAACCTCGGTCACGCCGTTTTCGGCACAATTCTCGACCTCGGAGGATTTGATCCGGCGTGAGGCGTTAGTGATGTCTGGTGTGTTTTCGCCAGTTCCGGCACAAAACAACTTCAGACCGCCGCCGGAGCCTGTGCTTTCGACAATCGGGGTTTTGAAGTTTGTGGATTTGCCAAAACGTTCTGCAACCGTTGTGGAAAACGGGAAAACGGTGGATGAGCCGACGATTTTGATTTGTTCGCGGGCAAATGCGGGTGTAGCGGCAAGCGCCAGAACAACGGCAGCGGTTGCGGGCAGTTTAAGTGACATTGTCGTCTCCTTGGATGTGGTTCCATTCCGTACGGAACAGCATCCTTTTCTGAAATCTGTGCTTCAGTTTTACGACGGTTTTGTAACAGTTTGATGACAGTTTTGACTATCTTTAAGTCAAGGGTAAAATAACCCTAAAGGTCGAGCCAACGCCTTGTTTACTCTCGATTTCCAGTTGGGCGCGATGTCGGATGAGGATGTGTTTTACAATCGCCAGACCCAATCCGGTGCCACCAACATTGCGCGACCGGCTTTTTTCGACTCGATAGAATCGCTCCGTCAGGCGGGGTATGTCCTGTGCGGGAATCCCCTCGCCCTGATCCTGAATTTCGATGATCAGGTCGGTTGGCATTCGCCGGGCAGTCAGGCAAATCTCGGTGTTTTCGCGACTGTAGTTTATCGCGTTCTCCAGGAGGTTGATCAGAACCTGCACAAGGTCGGCATGTTTGCCGGGCAACGTTGGCAAGTCCGATGGAACGTCAAGTTTCAGGTCTTTGCCACGGCTTTTGGCCAGATGGGTCACGCCCTCAATCGACTGGTCTATCACCTGACGCGGATCGACTGTTTTCTTCAACGCACGTCGCTCTTTGACCTCGACCTGCGATAGCGACAGCAGATCGGTGACGAGGTTCGTCATGCGGGTCACTTCCTTGGCCATGAGGCCCAGGAAAACCTCGCGTGCCTCGGCGTCGTCTTTTGCCGGCCCCTGCAAGGTTTCGACAAAGCCGGAAATGGCCGTCAGTGGCGAGCGGATTTCATGGCTGACGTTGGCGACGAATTCGCTGCGCATATTCTTGACGTCGCGAAGTCGCGAGCGGTCTTCAAAGGTGAGCGAGACGCCCAACTTTTTATCAGGTAATTGAACCGGCCTGATCTGAACGCGATATTCCTCCCCCGCATCCTGCTCGACGCTGATGGTGAAGCGACCGTCTTCGGCACCTTCAATGGCGCGGTTAAGATTGCGTTGAAATCTGTTGTTTTCGGAAATCGCCTGAGTTGCCCCCTGGCCGATCTGGAGGTCTGTGAAAATCCTGCGGGCAGGTTCGTTCGCCGCAAGAATGAAAAGCCCATCGTCCAGAACGATAACCGGCGTTGTGATTCCCTCCAGAATATTCCCGACTTCAGACATTCCGGGCTCCGCCAGTTTTAGGTTGTTCGTTGTGGACATCCATTCCGGTCGAACAATAGCGTCAATTCTTTGGGCGTCAAAAAGAGTTGCGGGCCACAGCCAGTCAGCAGCATTGAAGCCTAAACGAAAACGGACGCCCGAAAGCGCCCGTTTCCCTTAATATCTGTGGTATCAGCCCTCGGAGGGCCAACCGCCGATGGCGCGAACTTCGAGGAATTCATCCAAGCCCCATTCGCCGCCTTCACGACCGTTGCCCGATTGCTTCATGCCACCAAATGGCGCACCCGATGATCGGGCCTGACCGTTCATGTCCACCATGCCCGAACGCAGATCGCGCGCCAGACGTTTGGCGCGTTCGGGGTCCGAGGTCTGGACGTAGTTTGTCAATCCGTATTCGGTGTCGTTAGCAATCGCCAGCGCTTCTTCCTCGGTGTCGAAAGGCATCATGGCCAGAACGGGGCCAAAGACCTCTTCGCGCATGATCCGCATGTCATTGGTGCAATCGGCAAAAACCGTTGGGCGAACGTAAAACCCACGGTTTAGACCCTCTGGGCGACCAACGCCACCGGCGACCAGTTTCGCACCCTCGTCGATACCGACCTGGATGAGATCCTGTACCTTGTTGAACTGCATTTCCGACACCAACGGCCCGATGTGACGACCCGATTCAGAGGCGGAATTGACCGAGGTTGCTTCGGCGGCGGCTTTGGCTTCTTCAACGGCCTGGTCGTAGCGCGAACGCTCGACCAGCATCCGCGTTGGGGCGTTGCAGGACTGGCCAGTGTTGTTGAAACAGCGCGCGATTCCGGCCTTGACCGCCTTGTCGTCCGCATCGGCAAAAATCAGGTTGGCACCCTTGCCACCGAGTTCCAGGCTGACGCGTTTGATGGTCTCCGCCCCGGCTATGGTGATCGCACGTCCCGCACGGGTCGAACCCGTGAAGGAGACCATATCAACGTCCTTATGGGTCGAAAGCTGGCTGCCAACGCCCGGTCCATCGCCGTTCACCATGTTGTAAACACCTGCAGGCACCCCGGCCTCGTCCAGAAACTCGGAGAACAACATGCCCGACAGCGGCGATTGCTCGGATGGCTTCAGAATCATCGTGCAGCCAGTGGCGAGCGCTGGCATGACTTTCAGTGCGATCTGGTTCATTGGCCAGTTCCAGGGGGTGATCAGGGCTGCAACGCCGATCGGCTCCAGCAGGATGCGGTCGTTTGGTGTGTCAGGGCGCAGCTCACGCTCGAACTCGAAACCTTTGAGGGCGTCGATGAAGGCTTTGATGTGGTAGCTACCGGTGCCCGATTGCTGCATCTTTGCCATGTCAATCGGTGCGCCCATTTCGCGGGAAATCACCGCGCCCATCTCGTCAGAGCGGCGCATATAGATCTCAAGGATGCTTTCCATCAGTTCCAGCCGCTCGGCCTTGGACGATTTGCGCCACGCGGGGAAAGCCGCCTTGGCTGCGGCAACAGCGGTGTTTGTGTCTTCGTGACCGCCCAGCGAAATCGTGGCAAAAGCCTCTTCGGTGGAAGGGTCGATCACGGCCATATCCGTGCCGTTGATCGGGTCGACCCATTGGCCGTTGATGTAAAATTTGCGTGCGTCCTGCATGGCGGTCTCCGTGCGATTATCGTCACCCGAAAAAGCCGGGCGATTGCTATCTGGCACATGCTTGTGAGCAGGCGGGATGTCAAGGCAACGAGGGGGATTGTGATAGGTTACAGATTGGTTTGAGCGGCCCCGGAGCGAAGTCCGGGGTGCGCTAGTCTTTCCCGATCCGCTTTTCCATGATTTGCTGGTATTTCCACGGCCAGGCCCGATTGAGCAGATTGGCCAGTGTTGCGACCCGTCCCACAGGGATGAAGTCGCGACGTTTGGCAAGACCTTTCAGGATCACATCGGCGGCGTCTTCGGCAGACATGTAGTCCACACCGTCAGTGGCGGAGCCCGGCCGCGCTGTGCCGTCTTGTTGCAAATCGGGATTGCCGAGATTGGTCGCAACGAAGGACGGGGCCGCAATGGCGACGTGGACATCAAAGGCGCGTTCTTCGGAGCGGAGCGATTTGAAAAATCCCTCCATTGCGTGTTTAGAGGCCGCGTAAGCCGTGCGGCGGATTAACGGCGTGAACCCTGCCACAGAAGAAATCGCCAGATGAGTGCCTTTCGCCGCGCGTATGTCGGCCAGAAAAGCATCCGTGGTGGTGACGGCGGCGAAGTAATTCACCTCGAACACCTTACGATGCGCGGCGTGGTCCTGATCCTCGAACGCGCCGATCAGGGTAATGCCTGCGTTATGAACAACTAGGTCGATGCTAAGCCGGGCTTTGCGGATTTGGTTCGCGGCTTTGAGCACCGCTTGGCGGTCGGTCAGGTCAACAGCAAGGCCCCATTGGCGGTCGGTATGCCCGATGGCGTTTAGCTCTGGACCCGGCAAATCGAGGTGACAGGTGAACCAGCCCTCGGCCTGCAATACCTGCCCTAGCGCGCGGCCCAATCCGCCCGCGCCGCCTGTAATGACTGCCGTTTTCACAGGCCTGCCTCCCGTTTCCAAAGATCAAAGACCTCTGCCGAGGACAGATCGGGCGTGTAGCCAAAGACGGTCTTCAGCGCAGTGTTGTCCAGTACTGGTCTGTATTGCAGGAAACGCACTTGTTCGGGTCCATAACGGCTGAGCTTTAGCGGTTTGGCAATGGCCAGAGCGGGTTTCAAAAGCCCCGCCGGAAGCTTCATCAGCGGTTTGCCAAGCGCGTTCGCGATGTCGGGGATCGTCATTGCGCCATCGCCTGCCACGTTGAAAATGCCGGGCGGTCCATCGCCTGCGGCACGCGCCAGAACGCGGGCAAGATCCCGTGTCCAGATGAAGACGAAAGGGCTGTTGTAGCCCCGGATCATCGGTAATCGATTCTTGTGGAACAGGGCGGTGATTTGATTTTCGAGACCTGCACCCAGAACGGTTCCGACCCGCAGGATGACCTGCTCTAGGCTTGGATGGTTTTTGCGAGCCGCTGCAAGCATTTCTTCGACCTGTCGTTTGTGGTCGGAATAAGCAAACTCAGGGTTCCCACGGCAAGGATCGCTTTCCTTTAAGGGCACCGGATTGTCGGCGTGATAGCCATAGGCCGCCCCGGAGGAGGTCAAGACTAGCCGCTTGACCCCATTCGCAATCGCCGCCTCCAGCACATTCTTTGACCCGGTCACATCTACCGAAAACTCAAAGGCGCGGGTCGATGCATCCCCGGGGGTGACGATACTGGCGAGGTGGATGATGACCTCGGGCCTGAAGTCCGAGATGACCGTTGCGGGGTCGTCGCCCCGGACGTCCATTTCCGCGAATGTTGCATTTGCTGGCAGATCGGCGGGTTCACGGATGTCTGTTGCCCGAACGTGGTGATCGGTTGTGCCGAGCACCTGCAAAAGGGCGGTGCCAACCGCCCCGGCAGCGCCTGTGATTAGAATGCGGCTCATCTTGCGGCGGGGCGGCGGGCCATCCAAGCGGCTAGGCCGATGCCGGAAATCGCGTGCCAGATGCCCCAGAATGCAGCGACAACGGCCATCCCACCGAGGCCGCCGAAGAAGCCAAAGATCAGGATTAGGCCAAGGCCGGAGTTTTGAATGCCGGTCTCGATTGTGACAGAGCGGCGATCAAATTCGCTTAGGCCAGCGATCCGTGCGGCAATGTTACCGGTGCCAAGTGCCAGCGCGTTGTGGACCAGCACCAAAACCGCGACCAGCATGACGTATCCGAGGAAAAATGCCCAGTTTGCCGCTAGTGCAAGGACGATAAAGGCCACAAAAATCGCCATGGACAGCCATTGCAGAGGCTTGCGGATTTTGGCAGTCAGATCCGGTTTTCTGGCGTTCAACAGGATGCCAAGGCACAGCGGCAGGACCAGCATGAACAGAACCGTGATTGCGACGGACACCGGGTCAATCGCTGTCTCTTGCAGGATTGCGCGGGTGGGGCCGTAAAGGTTCCCCCAAAAGGCGATGTTGAACGGTGTCAACAGGATCGCGCCAACGGTTGCAAAGGCCGTCATGGAAACCGAAAGCGCGGCATTACCACCCGCGCGATGGGTGATGAAATTGGAGATATTTCCCCCCGGACAGGCCGCCACAAGGATCAGACCAAGTGCGATGGAAGGGCGCGGGGCGGTGATCAGGACCAGCAGAAATGTGATCGCAGGCAAAAGCAGGAATTGCGAGATCAACCCGGTGATCAGCGGTTTGGGTGCGCGACTAAGGACACGGAAATCGGACAGTTTGAGATCGAGTGCGATGGAGAACATCACAATCGCCAGAATGCCGTTCAGCAGGTTCAGCGACCCCGGCGAAAAGTTCAACAGGATTTCATCAACGTCGTTCATCTTTCTCTCCGGCTGAGCGCTGCAATGCGCTTCTTTAACGCGCCCCGAAACGCGTTTTTGTCAACGTAGTAGGCCATACGCGCGAGGTCGAGGTATTTGGTGCCTCCGGTCAGTCGCTCAAATCCGGCGGCCTTTTCGCGTTGCAATTCTATTGCTGCCGGATTGCCGGTTTCCAGCCCTTTGATGTACCGAGCGACCAGTTCGGCCTGTTCGTGACGGCCCTGCCAGCCAAGACCCGTCGCCTCGATCATGCCAAGGACAAAGATGTCGTCGCGATTTGGGTGCATGGCGTTCAGGAACAGATGCGGAGCATCGCCCTGCCAGTTCAAAAGCTCGGGCTCCACAAAGGGGTAATGCAGCCGGTAGCCCGTCGCGGCGAGGATCATGTCGTACTCTGCCGAGGTGCCGTCCTTGAAGATCACGGTCTTGCCTTTGAGTTCGGCAAAATCCGGCTGGATTTTCAAATCCCCGTGGCCCGCGTGAAACAGGATCAGCGAATTCACAACAGGGTGGCTTTCGTAAAGCGCGTAGTCCGGTTTAGGAAAGCCGTATTTCTGCGGATCGCCGACAAACCATTTCAGGATCAGGCCATCAATGCGCCGCTTGAGCCACATCGGTAATTTGATCATGCCACCCATGGTGTCAGCGGGTTTGCCAAAGACGTATTTCGGCACAAAGTAGTAGCCGCGCCGCATAGATAAATCGCAGCTTTTGCCGTGGTGAATGGCGTCCACGGCGATGTCGCAGCCAGAGTTGCCGGCCCCCACAATCAACACCCGTTTGTCCTTGAATTGTTCTGGATAACGATAGGCGGAGGCGTGGATCAGCTCGCCGTCGAAATCTCCGGGAAAGGTCGGCATATTGGGTTCGGAAAGGGTGCCATTGGCGATGATGATGCCCTTGAACACCGCCTCGTGATCCTTGCCGTCCTGATGCCAGTGCACCCGCCAACCGCCATCGGTTTCAGGCCGGCAGGCGGTTACCTCGGCATTGAAGTGGTAGCGGTCATAAAGGTCGAAATGCTTTGCAAAGTCCTGAAAATACCCCCGCAACGCCCGGTGCGACGGGTATTCCGCAACATCCTCAGCCATCGGGAAGTCGGCAAACTCGGTCATGCTCTTGGACGAAATCAGATGCGCACTTTCGTACATCGTGGAGCGTGGTGCGTTGATGTCCCAGAGACCGCCCACATCCGAATGCAGCTCAAAACCCTGATAGGGTATGCCTTGCTCGCCGAGCGTTTTGGCAGCCGCCAACCCCATCGGACCCGCCCCGATAAGGGCGAATTGTTTTTCTGTTTTACTCATGCCGCCAGACTGGCCGAGAAATGGCCGCAGGCAAAGTGTTTTGGTTCAGAAAAAGTGGATAAGCTGCAACGTCATGCTGCGATCCGGTCCCAGAAAGATGCCAGATCCCACGGCGGTCTCACGCCCGCCAAACTCGGTCCCATCCGCGCCAAAGGGGCTGGAGACATTGAGGACGAGGTTGGTGTTATCCCCTAGCGTATAGTTCATCGTCAGCGTACCAAGCGAAGAACGATCATTGAGGCTGACGATTGCGGAAGGCGCGATGCTAAGATCGGCGCTGACCTGCAATTGCGCCCCCAGAGCCAGGAAATCCCGTCCCGGAAAGAACACCTGACCGGTAGACATCCGCTTGGTCAGGGTGGTGGGCAAGGCGCTATATTCCACGCTGGCGCCTGCGCCGAAACCGTTGTGATAAATCTCTCCAAAGTAGGAGATATTCCAATCGCCAAGCGTGCCGAAGTTGGAGATATTGAATAACCAGGAGGGAACGCGGGTGCCATCTGCCAGCGCCCAATGCAACGCCTCGGCATTCCAGGACGCCCCGCCAAGCGCACCCGACAAGCTAAGCCCGGCAACGCTGTCGCCGCGATCACGGGCCAGCATCAGTGCGGTGTCCAGACTGCCCATCGTGACTTTGCCGCGTAGCGCATAGGTCGACGAGTTGAACATCACCGCCCCGCCCAGTGTCGTGCTGCGCGGCACGTAGATCGCTTGAATGTCCGCACCACTGTCAAAGAGATATTGCGCATACACCATGTCAGCGCCTGCCTTATAGGCCGTGTCGATGGCGTTGGGGGCAAATGGCGCGACGATGTCGGTGGGGTGGAAAAACAACCCATTGCCCCAGGTGATCGCTTGCCGTCCAAGTTTCACAACCACATTGGCCGAAGACCATTGCACGTTCAGCCGGTCAATCGTGTTGGTGATGGCGGTATTGCTGTCGAGATACCAATTTTGGCTGAGGTCTAACAAGGACGCTGGAACTGGCGCAGGCACCACGCCCAAAGCCCCGATGCCAAGTGGCAGGTTATGGCCCTGGGTGGCATTGGTCTGGCTGTGAACCTCAAAGCGAAACGGACCGCTGGCGTGGTCCCACATGAGGCGCAGGCTGGCATCTTTGTTGAACCGGTTTTGCAGGCCAAGCGATGTGCCGAACCCCGTCGCATCTGACCAGCCGCCCGACAGGGAAAGGGAGGTGCGCACCCGCAAGGTTCCCGCATCTGCGGCACTGGCCAGCGCTGCGCCAAAGGCAAGTCCGATACTAATCGCGCGTATCACTGGAAATCCTCCCGTCAATCATTTCGATGTGGCGTTTGGAACGCGAGATGACCCTTGGATCATGCGTGCCGATAACAAAGGTCACGCTGCTTTCGCGGTTCAACTGGTGCATCAGGTCAACAAGTTCGGAGGTCGTCGCACTGTCGAGGTTCGCGGTCGGTTCATCCGCCAGAACGATGGATGGTTTGGACACCAACGCACGCGCAACCGCGACCCTTTGCTGCTGACCGCCGGAAAGGGCGGAGGGGCGGCGGTGTTCCATGCCTTCAAGGCCTACCTCGGCCAGCACTTCCATCGCGCGGGCATAGCGTTCTGCCTTGTCGCGGCCTTGCAACTCCAGCACAAAGGCAACGTTCTCCAGCGCCGAGAGAACAGGGATCAAGTTGTAGGCCTGAAAAACAAATCCGACCTTGTTCAGCCGCAAGTCGGAGAGTTCGTTCTTGTCGAGGCCGTTTAGTTCCTGCCCTTCGATCGTCACCACGCCCGAAGTGGGATGATCCAAAGCGCCGATCATGTTCAAAAGCGTGGTCTTGCCTGATCCCGACGGCCCGGCCAATGTCGCGAAATCGCCGGGCAGAATATCCAGATCAATGTCGCGCAGGGCGTGGACGGCCAGTTCGCCGGTCCCGAATTTCTTGCCAACACCGCGACAGGTTACGATTGGATTGGCCATGTTTTCTCTTTCTTTTTGCTGTTCAGGAGGCATAGCGCATTGCCTCGACCGGGCTTAGCCGGGCGGCGCGTCTGGCAGGCCAGATCGCCACTAAGATGCCAAGGATCCAGATAATGCCCGAAAAAATGGCAAAACCTTTCAGGTCATAATCCGGGTAAAGGATGTCTGCGGCCTGGATCATCTCCATGCCCTCGGAAAAGGCCGAAAGGTCTATCCCGTCATAAGTTGCAAAGATCGACAGCGCCCCAAGGGCAAGGCCCAGAAGAACGCCAAGCCCGACCATAAACGCGCTTTCCAGCGTGATCATCCAAAGAACCTGACGGGGTTTCATGCCAAGGGCGCGTAACAGTCCGATTTCATGGGTGCGCTCAAAGACGGCCATCAATTGGGTGTTCACGATGCCGATGGCCATGATCGAAAAGACCACGCCAAGCCAGACAAAGACGAAACTTTTCATGAAAGTATCACTCGCGGCCAGCATCAGGCTGAGGCTATGCCAGGATTTGACTTCCAGATCGGGGGCGGCTTTCTGGACGGTTGCCACGGTCTGATCAAGCAATTTTTCGTCGGGAATGCGCAGGACGATTTCGGCGATTTCATCTTTGAGGCCAAGAAAATCCTGCGCTGCCTTGCGACCGGTAAAGGCATAAAAATCCTCGGTTCCCTTGTCGCTGTCGAATATGCCTACGACATCAAAACTCTGCTCTGAAAGGGCGCCACTGGTGTTTTGTGACATCAGGATCACCCGACGCCCAAGTCCGGTTTCAAGGCGCTCGGCAAGGCTTTCGCCAAGGACAACGCCAGCGTCGGTTTGAGAGGCAAGGTAACGCCCCTCAACGACCTGCGCGGGTAGCGACGAGACGATCATTTCGTCTTTGGGGTCTACCCCAAGGATCGAAACAGGCAGGGTTTTATATTCCGATTGCACAACACCCGGAACGATCAGGCGGCTGGCCCAATGACTGATTGCCGGGTCGTCCAATGCTGCGCGAAGGGCAGGATCGGGGGGCGGCATAAGCAGTTCGATATTGGGGTCATCCATATAGCCGGGGGCGTGAATTTGTGCCTCCCCGATCAGAACGCTCAAGGTCGTCTGTTTGCCGGATTCAGACCAGGCATTCAAAAACGCGTTGAAGATCAGGACGGACCAAAAGCCAACCGAAACGACGATCAGCGTGATCACCGTGCGGCGGGCATTGCGCCAGAGGTTACGCCAGGCAAGGGGGGCGAATGTCTTGAGGAAAGAGATCATGAGTTCATCGCTTTCACCGGCTCCAGGCTCAGGGTTCTGCGGTAAGGGATGATGCCGAGCAGCGCGATCGAGATGACAACTGCGCCGGGGCCACCAATAACGCGCATCGGTGTCATGTCGGGATAAAACCGCGAGGGCAGGCCCCATTGGGCGTAAATTTCGTCCAGGCCTTCAAAGGCGATGCCGTTCAGTTCGAAATAGTAAGTCAGCCCCATGCCAAGGGCGATCCCGATGGCGTTTCCCAGAAACGACAGGAATATCATCTCCATCCAGACCATTGAACCGATTTGCCTTGGCTTCATACCGACAGCCAGCAGGACGCCAAATTCGCGGGTCCGCTCCAGAACCGACATGTAAAGCGTGTTGAGGATGACAAAGACCACCACCACAACCAACGTGCCGAACATCAAAAAGGCGGTGGACATATCAAGCGCGATGGCCTGTTTGATCGAAGGTGCAAGTTCGCCCCAGTTCAGGTAAACAAGACCGTGATCCCGGGCTATCTTGCGCAGGTCGCCCTCGGCGGCTTCGACATCTGGTAGCTTGTCACCGCTGATCGCGATCACATTGACCGCACCTTCCATCAGGAAGGCGTCGGAAAAGCGGTCGATTGGCATTCTGGCAATCTGACGGTCAACTTCGGGAACGCCGCTTTTGAAGATGCCAACCAGTGTCAGAACATCCGCGGCGACCGATCCATCAAGGCCCGAGCCAAGCATGGTAACCTGATCACCGATCTCCAGCCGCAGGTTTCGCGCCAGCCCGTCGCCAAGCACAATCGCAGCGTCGTCGCCAGCCTGAAGCGGTCGGCCGGCCTTGACCATTTCAGAGATCTTTGAGACGCCTTGTTCGCGTTCCGGATTGATGCCGGTGACAGCGGCCGCAAAGCTGCGCTCGCCATTGGCCAGCAAGACAAATCCCATCGAACGCTGCGCAGCTGCGGAGACACCCCGCACCTTGCTCAGCTTTGCAAGGATGCTGTCGGGGTCGTCAATCGTGTCGGAAATGTCCGGGTCGTCCTTGTAGCCCTCGGGTTGGATTTGCCCAAAGCCTTCGGAAATCCGCAGCATCGAGGATTTCATCGTGTCATAGGCCCCAAACTGGAAGGACACCATGAATACCAACAACATGGCCGTGAACGCCATGCCGATCAGACTTAGCGTCGTGCGAATGGGCTGACGCCAGATATTACGCCAGGCAAGGGCCGCGATCATGGATCAGTTCCTAGGGTTCTGGAGGTTCGACTGGGTGAACACATACCCCGGAATGCTTAGACCGAAATTTGCGTCGGTCGTGGTGACACGGGTGAATTCTCCGGGCTTGTCATCGCTGCGCATTGTCATCACAACCGGATATGGCCGCCCACCCAGATTGGAAATCTTGTCGGCAGTCATGATCCTTACACGTTTGCCAAGCTGGTCATAATATTCCACCGATGTCAGAACGCCGTCAGCACGTACTGACAGAACCTGCTTGCCCCAAACGATCGGTTTACCCTTCTTTGGGATGGATTCGATCACATAGACTTTCTTGCCGCCACTGCTTTTTGTGTCAATCAGCCTGTGGTTGTAGTCATCCAGCACCTTTTGCGACCGCGACAGGTCGTCATAAGAAAAGTCGGACCCCATCCAGCTTTGCGACATTGCGCTGGCAGGCAGTTTGATCACCTGATTGAGCTTTGGGTTGAAGACATAGGTTTTGTTGCCAAGCTGAAGCGTGGCATTGCCAGCATCGCGGGCCGGTGCGGTAAAGCGCACGAGGGCTTTGTCGTCGCCTTCGGTCCAGCTTTCCATGGCCATTTTGCGGGTGCCCCTGGCGCGTTTGATCGTCATTTCAACAGTCGCATGGGAGCTATCGGCCCGCCAATTGTCAAAAGCCATCTTCAGGATGGAGCGGGCTTCCTGCGCCATCGCTGGGCCGCCCAGCGTCAGCCCCAGCGCACCGGCGGATAACAGGGCCAGGCTTTTGCGGCGGGAAATAGTGACCATTGGGGCCTCCTCAGTCGGATTGCGCGGACGCGAGACTTGCGTTTCACGCTAGAATTGGTAAAACGTTCTGGACCAGTCGGTCCAATAGGTAGATATGACGCGTGACACAGACTGTCAAGGGAACACCGCCGCATCCGGCCGAACGGTTGCCTGACGAGCGTCGGGCGGCGCTTTTTCATGTGGCGACCGAGGAATTTGCCGCCAAAGGATTTACCGCGGCGTCGCTCAACCGGATCATTTCAGAGGTCGGCATGAGCAAGTCTTCGTTTTACCATTACTTTGAAAACAAAACCGATCTGTTCGTTCAGGTTCTGAAGGCCGCTTTGGGTCCGATGCTGGAAGAACTTCAGAAATTCGATGTGGATTCCCTGGATGCGGTTCGCTTCTGGCCGGTTTTTGAGGCTCATGCCGCGGCCCTTGCCAGTCTGGCCAATGAAACACCGGACACAAACCTGATTGGCCGGATCTTTTATCGTTCGCTTGATAACCAGGCCGAGCGGGCGCTGGTTGCCGACATCATGGAAGAATCCAACAGATTTCTGATCGCGGTCTTGCAACGCGGCCAGGCGATTGGATGTATCCGCCGCGATCTGCCGATGAGCCTGATGACAGATATCTGGATCAGCCTGTCGATGACAGCGGATCGCTGGATGTTGGCCCATTGGGACGAGTTTGATGATGAAGAACGTGTCGCACTTGGTCTGAAATTCTTCGATTTGTTCCGGCGCATGAGTGAAGTGCGCTAAGTAGGTCGTGACCTAGGGATAGGTTTTGCGAACTCTGGTGGGCCGGGCGGGGGGCTTTGCCCCCTCGACCCCCAGAGTATTTCTGGAACAAAGACCGGGTTAGTCAGGGATGACCACGATATTGCCGACATGTTTCTTGGCGATGAATGCTTCCTGAGCCTTGTGCAGGTCTTTAAGCGGATAGGTTTCTGCCAGAACGGGTTTGATCTCCCCGCGTTCGATATATCCGACGAGATCGGCAAAGACGCCCGGCGGCACGATGGTCGCACCGGTCATGGTCAGATCGTTGAGGTAAAAGGTTCTGAGATCGAAATCCACAATCGGCCCGGCGATTGCACCGGCACAGGTATAACGTCCACCGCGTTGCAAGACCTCCAGCAGTGGCGTGAAACCAGCCCCGCCAACGACATCCGCAACGACCGAAACATCCCCTTGCCCGGTGGCTTCTGACAGTGCGGCACTCAGGTCATTTGGGCTGCGTGGTAAAAGGGCATCGGGTGAAAAAGCCTTGAGGCCTTGATGTTTCGCCGCAGACGCCATGGCGATTACAAATGCACCCCGGCGCTTGGCAAGCTGGACTAGCGCCGAGCCGACGCCGCCTGAGGCACCGGGTACCAAAACCCGGTCGTCGCGGGTTACGTTCGCCCGGTTCAACATGTTTTCAGCGGTAATGTAGCTTGTGGCAAAGGTCGCAAGCTCCGCGTCGCTGAGGGTACTGTCAACGACATGCACTTGTTTTTCACCGACGACGGTGAATTCGGCAAAGCCACCGTCACATTCCGAGCCGAAATACCCTGTGCGATCGAGATCGTTGGGATTGTCCCAGTCGCGTAGCCAGACATCAATCAGAACGCGCTTGCCGATCAGTCCGGGATCGGCTCCGGCGCCAACAGCCTCAACCCGACCACAAACATCTGCGCCCTGAATACGGGGGAACGAAATCGCCGCCCCGCCCCAGCTTGGGTCTTCGGAGCCAACTTCGTCATGGGCATCTCCGGTAGTCGGCTCGGTCACTTGTTTGGAATACCAGCCCGAGCGCGTGTTTACATCCGTGTTGTTCAACCCGCAGGCAAGAACCCGGATCAGAACGTCACCCGCGCCTGGAACTGGTGTTGGAACATCCCGGTAAACCAGTTTGTCCATTCCACCGTGACCGGTCAGCACAAAAGCTTTCATGTTTGTTCTTTCCCTATTTCCTGCCCAGAGCCACATCGCCCGTTGCAGGTACCGCTACAACGGCGCGACGTTGCCACGCAACCTTGGAAATGGCGATGCTTTTCTGCCGGAAACGCTGTTCCCTTTGACGCGCTGCATTTCCCTGTTTCCAATCTGATCTATTGCCCTTGTTGTTTGGCCAGCTTTGCCTATTTTGAGCGCAAAGCTTTTCGGGAGGGTTTTCATGTTGTTATTGACGCTCGGCGTCGCCCTCTGGTGGGTTGCGCATCTGCAAAAACGGCTACGCCCTGCGTTGCGGCGCGATCTGGAGAAAGCATTGGGCGAAGGGCCATCCAAGGGCGTGATCTCGCTGGTGATCGGGATTTCGCTGGCGTTGATGATCATTGGTTATCGCAGCGCTGAATTTGTACCGGTTTACACGCCACTGGCAGGTATCGGTCATCTGAACAATCTGTTGATGCTAGTTGCGATCTTTTTGATGGGCGTTGGTCCGGCGGGAGGTGTTCTAAGTGCAAAAATCCGTCATCCGATGCTGATCGGTGGGTTTTTGTGGGGGGTGGCGCATTTGTTAGTCAACGGCGATCTGGCGTCGATCATCCTGTTTGGCGGGATTGCCGCCTGGGTGCCCTTGCAGATGCGCCTGATCAATGCCTCCGAAGGGCCTTGGGAAAGGCCAATGCCGGGCAATGCGCTTCAGGACGGTAAGCTGGCGCTGCTGACATTGTTCCTTTTTGTGGTGATTGCCGGGGTTCATTGGCTGTTCGGGTTGAACGTTTTTCAGGGTACATTCGGATGAAAGCCTATCGACTGCTGACAGGTGATGATTCATCGGAGTTTTGCCACAAGGTCACGGATGCGCTGGCAAAGGGCTGGGTGCTTTTCGGTGATCCCAGCATGGCGTTTGACCCAAAACGCGGCGTCATGCGCTGTGCTCAGGCGGTTGTCAAAGAGGTGGACGCAACATATGACCCGTCGATGAAACTGGGACAACTTTAGACGGGTAAATCAATGGCCAGCAAAACCAATCCGGGACATTTCTTCGAAGATTACCGGATCGGCCAGACGATCCATCATGCGGTGCCGCGCACAGTATCGGGCGGCGAGCGGGCGATTTACCATGCGCTCTATCCCGCACGCCACGCGCTTTATTCATCGGATGAATTTGCACGCGCCTCTGGGCTGCCAAAATCCCCTCTGGATGATCTTTTGGCGTTCCATGTGGTTTTTGGTAAATCGGTACCCGATATTTCTCTGAATGCAGTTGCAAACCTTGGCTATGGCGAGGGGTTGTTCTGTCGGCCGGTTTTCGAGGGCGACACGCTGAAATCCTCGTCCGAAGTGATTGGTCTCAAACAGAATTCAAACGGTAAGACGGGTGTTGTCTGGGTCCATACCAAGGGTACTAATCAGCACGGAGATGTGGTTGTTGAATTCAAACGCTGGGTGATGGTGCGCAAACGGGATGTGGATGCGCCTGCACCCGAGACAGTTGTGCCGGATCTTGCAAAAGCGCTAAGCGCGGATCAACTGCCGATACCCGAGGGGCTGAATTTCACCGGCTATGACTACACCCTTGCGGGCGAGCCATATCGTTGGGGCGACTATGCCATTGGCGAAAAGATCGACCATGTGGACGGCACAACGATCGAGGAGGCCGAGCATATGCTGGCCACCCGGCTATGGCAAAACACCGCAAAGGTGCATTTCGATACGTCTGCCCGACCTGATGCGACTCGGTTGATCTATGGCGGGCATGTGATTTCCTTGGCGCGAACGCTTTCGTTCAATGGGCTAGCCAATGCGCAGATGATTGTCGGGCTAAATGCCGGTGCCCATGTGAATCCGTGTTTGGCCGGCACAACTGTCAGGGCCTGGTCCGAGGTATTGGATAAGGCGGAAACCAAGGCGCCGGGCGTCGGAGCGATTCGCTTGCGGCTGGTCGCCACCGCGAACCACCAAGGCGACATGTCCCTGCGCGATGCGGCGGGTAAATATCTGTCGCATGTTCTATTGGACCTCGACTATTGGGCCCTGATGCCGGTTTGAGGAAATTACCCGCATTGCGTGTTTATAGTTTTGTATATTCTCTTTTAAGTTTGTTTTCTTGCATTCTATCTAAAATAGGCGATCTTCGCGGTGAGGGACCGACGAACAGCCAAACGGCTGCTGTTTTAATGTGTTCCCCCAGCATATCCGGGGGTCTGAGATGCGAGTTTTTACGTGCCACAAATGTGGCCACAAGATGCGACTTCAGGGGCGTCGCTGCGGTAAGTGCCTGACCATGAAACCAGTCGAGCATCAGGCGACGACCTGGGCTTGGGGGGCGGCGGGCATTGGCCTGTTGCTGGTGGTGCTCTATATGCTTTCCTAGAGGCCGCGCAGCTTTTCGCGATCAGCGGAAATGACATCGTTCAGCGCTTTGACTGACGTGACGGTTATAACCTGCCTGTGCGGTATTGGGCGGGCCAGTTCTGATCGGATTTCTGGCCTCAAGCTGAGGTGAAACCACCACATCATTTGGTAAAGCCGAAAGGTCATTTTCCACATCGGACAGCCCGGTGGGCCATCCGCACGGGCTGAAAACACAGAGGCGATCTGGCGTTTGCTTGCCCATCTGACGTGGGTTGCAAACGGCAGGTCAACAAAGATCACCAGATCGGCAATCGCAAGCCGCTCTGCTGCCAAGGCCCAGGGGCCGACGCCGTCAATGATCCATGCCGGTTTTGCCAGCCAATCCTTATGCGCAGATGCGATTTCTGCCGGAGGAGCCGCGACCCAGCCGGGTTTCCAAAGCAAGGTGTCAAGTTCCAGCAGGGGCAGGTCGTGGCGGTTTGCCAGCGCCCGTCCAAGCCGTGATTTACCACCGCCCGCGTTCCCGATTATTGCGATGCGCATCGGCGCTCCCGATTGCTTTTTGTCGGTTCTGGTGGCTATTGTTCAGGTATCATCAGACAAACACAACAGGTCCGCCATGCGCGTTTTGCTCTTGTCCCTGGTTTTTACCATAGCCGGGTTTGTGTCGGTGAATGCACAATCCTTCAGCGACGATGATCAGGATTTCGTCCGCGCCAACACAGTCTTCTTTATCTATCACGAGCTTGGTCACGCATTGATCGACAAACTGCGCCTGCCGGTCTTTGGTCAGGAAGAGGACGCGGCGGATGTTTTGGGGATTGTTTTGTCGGAAACCATCAACTCGGAAGATGACAATGCCTGGATCGCCGCATCGGCGGCCGAAGGTTTTGCGATCATGGCGGCCATTGCCGAGGAAGAGGGCTACGAGCTGGCCTTTTGGGACTTGCATGGCCTGGATTTACAACGCTACTTCACGCTGATCTGCCTCCATTACGGTGCAGACCCGGAGGGGCGACAGTCGCTTGCCGATGATTTTGGGCTGCCCGAAGACCGACAGATAACTTGCGGCGAAGAATTCGCACTTGCCGAAGAAAGCTGGGGACCAGTGATCGAGGAAATTTCGGGCACTTCGGGCAGCGACTGGCTCAAACTGGTTGAGAAAAGCGCACCGGAAACCCCGGTGGAAGAGGTGGTCTATTCTGCTGTCGAGGAAGAGGTCAGCATCCTGAATGAAGCCCTCAGCCCGGATTTTCGAATGGAAATCATCGTGACCCATTGCGGCGAGGCAAACGCGTTCTACGATCCCAATCGCGGGGAAATTACCATTTGTGCTGAGATCGGTCAGTTATTCATCGAATAAACCCGCACGGCGCGACACTTTTTGCGGTTTAACTTAGGCTGCAAACGGCAGATAAACGCGGACAAGCGACAGGCAGTCCGATTCAAGTGACGTTTTACAGGGGGCATCATGGCTGGCAACTCCACACCCAACCGACCGCTATCACCACATCTGAGCATCTATCGCAACGACATGGGCATGATGATGTCGATCATTCACCGGTTCACCGGGATGGGTCTGGCGTTCACCGGTGTTTTGCTGGTCTGGTGGTTTATCGCGGCGGCAACTTCGCCTGACTATTTCGCGACCGCGGATTGGATGCTGACTTCGTGGATCGGGAAACTGGTTCTTTTGGTATCGCTCTGGGCGTTTTGGTATCACTTTTTCAACGGCATCCGGCACCTCCGCTGGGACCTCGGCAAGGGGCTTGGCATCGGTGAAAGCAACCGGACCGGTTGGTATGTGGTGACACTTTCAGTGCTGTTCAGCGTCTTTTCAATCTATCTGGCGATGTGAGGGGCGGGGTCATGACTTTCAAAACCGACTACAAAGCAGTTCACGGCCTCGGTTCTGCCAGGGAAGGCACCGGGCATTTCATCTCGCAGCGCCTGACGGCAATTGCGCTGATCTTTCTGGCACCTGCGTTCCTGATCCCGTTCATGCAGAACCTCGGCGGTGATCACGCGGATGTGCTGGCGACCTACCAGCATCCGTTTCACGCGCTTGTCGCCATCGGGTTCTTTCTGGTGATGTTCCGCCACCTGCGCCTTGGCCTGCAAGTGGTGATCGAAGATTACATCCACGGCGAGCGTTTGCGCATGGCCTGCATGATCTTCAACGCGCTGGCCTGGCGGGCCTTCGCTGTCGCGGGCGCTTTTGCCATCGTTAAAATCGCGCTCGGCGCCTGAATTTCCGGAGACGATCCATGAGTGCATATGAATATATCGACCACACCTATGATGTTGTCGTTGTGGGCGCTGGCGGTGCGGGGTTGCGCGCCACACTTGGCATGGCCGAACAGGGCCTCAAGACCGCCTGTGTCACCAAGGTTTTCCCGACGCGGTCCCATACGGTTGCAGCCCAGGGTGGCATTGCGGCCAGCCTTGGCAACATGGGGCCGGATAGCTGGCACTGGCATATGTATGACACGGTGAAGGGCTCCGATTGGCTCGGCGACACAGATGCGATGGAATATCTGGCAAAAGAGGCCCCGAAAGCGGTTTACGAGCTGGAACACTACGGCGTGCCGTTTTCGCGCACCGAAGAGGGCAAGATTTACCAGCGTCCCTTTGGCGGTCACACCACAGAATTTGGTGAAGGCCCTCCCGTTCAGCGGACCTGTGCCGCAGCGGACCGGACGGGCCATGCGATTCTGCATACGCTTTACGGTCAAAGCCTGAAGAACAGCGCGGAATTCTACATCGAATATTTCGCAACTGACCTGATCATGACCGAGGACGGGCAGTGTCAGGGCGTGATTGCCTGGAAGCTCGACGACGGCACGATCCATCGTTTTAACGCCAAAATGGTGGTGCTGGCGACGGGTGGTTATGGCCGGGCTTATTTCTCGGCCACCTCAGCGCATACATGTACTGGCGATGGTGGGGGCATGGTTGCGCGTGCTGGCCTGCCGCTTCAGGACATGGAGTTCGTGCAGTTTCACCCTACCGGGATTTACGGCGCAGGGTGCTTGATCACCGAAGGCGCGCGCGGCGAGGGTGGGTATCTCACCAACTCCGAAGGTGAGCGGTTTATGGAGCGTTATGCGCCCACCTACAAAGACCTTGCCCCCCGCGATTACGTCTCGCGCTCCATGACGATGGAAATCCGCGAAGGACGTGGCGTCGGGGCCGACGGCGATCATATCCATTTGCACCTGAACCACTTGCCGCAAGAAGCTTTGGCCGAACGCCTGCCGGGTATCTCGGAAAGCGCCAAGATTTTTGCCGGTGTGGACGTCACCAAGGAACCGATCCCGGTTCTGCCGACGGTGCATTACAACATGGGCGGTATTCCGACGAATTACTGGGGCGAAGTACTGAACCCGACCAAGAAAGAACCAAACGCTGTTGTGCCCGGTCTGATGGCTGTGGGCGAGGCGGGCTGTGCCTCCGTGCATGGCGCGAACCGGCTGGGGTCAAACTCGCTCATTGACCTTGTGGTCTTTGGTCGTGCGGCGGCCATTCGCGCGGGTAAAGTTGTGGATCGGGAGGCCTCGAACCGCGCACTCAATGAAGCATCGCTCGACAAGGCGATGACGCGTTTTGATGAGGCCCGGAACGCCAACGGCGCAATCCCGACGGCTGATCTGCGGCTGGAGATGCAAAAGACCATGCAGGAAGACGCCGCTGTTTTCCGTGCGTCGGAGTCGCTCGCACAAGGTGTGAAACGGATGGACGCGGTGGCGGCCAAGATGGGCGACATCAAGGTCACGGATCGCTCACTGATCTGGAATTCGGACCTCATGGAAACGCTGGAGCTGACCAACCTGATGCCAAATGCGCTGGCCACGATGGTCGGGGCCGAGGCACGCAAAGAAAGCCGGGGTGCCCATGCGCATGAGGATTTCGGAACGCGGGATGATGAAAACTGGCGGGTCCACACGATTGCCAATGTGGACGGCAAAAAGGTCGATCTAAGCTATCGACCCGTGGTGACTGATCCGCTGATCAAGCCCGAAGACGGCGGGATCGAACTGTCTCGGATCGCGCCTAAGGAACGGACGTTTTGATGCGGTTTCTGTTTTTCCCTGCGCTGGCGTTTCTGGCGGCCTGTCAGACAATTGATCAGGTTGCCGATGACACCACGCGCCAATCGGCCAAAGCGGTTGTGAATGTGGTTGTCGAGGAAAAGCTACCGGGTCGGAATATCGAACCGATAAGCGATTGCATCATCGACCACGCTACCCGCACCGAATTGCTGACGCTGGCAGGCACCGCGATCACCGGCTTGCAAGACGGTACGGCAAAGATGGTTTTGGAAATTGCTTCGCGGCCAAAAGCGGTCATCTGCATCGCGAAAACCGGCCTTGGCCAATTGAATTGATAGGAGTCGGATTATGGTTGAACTGACGCTTCCGAAAAACTCGCGCATGGTTGTGGGCAAGACCTGGCCCAAGCCGGAAGGTGCCACCAACATCCGCACCTTCAAGATTTATCGCTACAACCCTGACGAGGGGTCGAACCCGCGCGTGGACACCTATTTCATCGACATGGACACCTGTGGTCCGATGGTTCTGGACGCGCTGATCAAGATCAAGAACGAGATTGATCCCACGCTGACGTTCCGCCGGTCCTGCCGCGAGGGGATTTGTGGCTCCTGCGCGATGAACATCGACGGGATCAACACGCTGGCTTGTATTTACGGCATGGACGAGATCAAGGGCGACGTGAAAATCTATCCATTGCCTCATATGCCTGTGGTCAAGGATTTGATCCCAGACCTCACCCATTTCTACGCGCAACACGCAAGCATCATGCCGTGGCTGGAGACCAAGACGAACCGTCCGCAAGCTGAATGGCGGCAGTCGATTGAGGATCGCAAGAAGCTCGATGGTCTCTATGAATGTGTGATGTGCGCGTCTTGCTCGACGTCCTGCCCATCCTACTGGTGGAACGGCGATCGCTACCTCGGACCCGCCGCGCTGCTGCACGCCTACCGCTGGATCATCGATTCACGGGACGAGGCGACGGGCGAGCGTCTGGACGAGTTGGAAGACCCCTTCAAGCTTTACCGTTGCCATACGATCATGAATTGCACGCGGACCTGTCCAAAAGGCCTGAACCCGGCCAAGGCAATTGCCGAGATCAAAAAGATGATGGTTGAGAGGGTCGCTTAAATCATCGCCAAGCGATGATTTGGGCACCGACAGTACATTGCTGAAAGCAATGTGCGAAAGGTCGCCCTTATGACCCGTCCTGCCGATCCAGCCGCACAGTATTCCCGCCAGAGATCACCTCAACTGATCTTGGCGCACCACCCTTGGGGTCATAGGTGAACACCAGATCAAAGCTGCGCTGACCCTTTTGGATCGAATGATCCGGTCCCCGATCAATGGCGTAGTATCCTTGGCAAGTCGTGACCGTTTCACCGGCGGTTGGCGGGTTGAACGTCACCGACAACAACCGGCGACCGTCGTAAAGGGCAAGCGGGCCGACGCATTTTCCGGGTTCTGCCGAAAACAGCGCAAAAAGGCCGGACAGGCTGTCGATCCTTGCATCCGTTACTTTTGTCGGATCGGTAAGCTCGGTGTGGTCTTTCAAAGGGGTCAGCGTCACGGCGGTTGGGCGGCCATCTTCAAAGACTATCTCTGTTCGTCGATGTTTGAAAACCCGGTCTGACTTTACGTAAAACCTGTCCGGTCTCAACGCGCCGCCCATCTTTTTGCCCTCGGCCTGTCCTTCGTAGCGCGAGCGCAAGATCATGCCGAGAAAGCCCTTGGCCTGGGCAGTTGCTGTGATGCTGTAGGTTTTGTCGTCGGCACTCAGCTCGACCTGCATTTCACCAAACGTCAGGTCGTTAAACGTTACCTTGTAGGTTGCGGCGCTAGCGGCGGCAGAACTCGATGTCAGCACGCAAATAACAAAGACGCGCGATAGGACTAGCAATAGCGTTCAATCCCGACGATTTGCGCGTCTGAATAGCGATCCCCATGTGCAAACCCGGGTGGCAAGGCGCGAGCGATTGCGTCCATGTCCGCCGCCGTCAGTTCGATGTCGGACGCATCCGCCCACTCTTCAAGGTGTGCCGCTGAGCGTGTGCCTGGGATGGGTACCATGCGGTCGTCCTGGGCCAACACCCAGGCAAGGGCAAGCGCTGAGGTCGCAACGTTCTTGTCGCGCGCAATCGCTTGAAACCCTTCGATCCAAGCGCAATTGGCAGAGAAATTGGGCTCGGTAAATCTGGGTGTGTTCTTGCGAAAATCGGTTTCGGTGAAGTCTTGAGGATCGGGGAAGCTATCAGCCAACATTCCACGGGCAAGCGGGCAGAACGGCACGAAGGTCGTGCCGAGTTCCGCGCAGGCTTGAATGAGGCCAAGTTCAGGGTAGCGTGTCCAAAGCGAGTATTCGTTTTGCACCGCTCCAACCGGGGCGACTTTTGACGCACGTCTAAGGGTGGAGGGCGCGATTTCCGAAAAGCCGAATTGGCCGATCAGACCTTCTTTCTGGAAGCCCGCCAAGGTTTCCGCGACGGCCTCGACCGGGATCGACCAGTCGCGACGGTGAATATAGTAAAGCGCGACGTGATCGGTTTGCAGCCGCTTCAGCGATTCTTCGAGCGAGCGGCGCAGGTAGGGTTCGGAATTATCCGTATCCCCCCGCTTGCCACCAATGACGATCCCGCCCTTGGTTGCGATATGGAACTTGTGGCCAGTCTCGCGTTGGTAGTCGCCGATCAGCGTTTCGGAAAGGCCTGTTCCATAAATCTCGGCGGTGTCGAGGAAATTGATGCCAGCGTCTTTTGCCGCATCAAGACAGGCAAATGTTTCATCCCGGTTGGTTGGGCCATAAAACCCGGCAAAGCTCATGCAACCAAGGGCGATCCGCGAAACCTCGGGGCCGGTTTGGCCAAGTTGTGTGGTTTTCATGGCTGCGTCCTAGTCAAAGGCTGCGTGTAGCGCGATTTCGACCATGTCGCCAAAGGAGCGTTCGCGGTCCTCGGAGGGCAGTGCCTCGCCGGTATAGAGGTGGTCGCTAATGGTCAGGACGGCCAGAGCACGGCGATTGTAGCGCGCGGCAAGGGTGTAAAGTTCGGCCGCTTCCATTTCGACGGCGAGGATGCCGTGGCGGACCATTTCCTTGTTGAGATCGGGGCGTTCATCATAAAACGTATCAGATGAATATATGCCGCCCACGTGGATTTTGGCCCCGGTTTTTTCGGCGGCTTTGGCGGCGGCAGACAAAAGCGACCAGTCGGCTGAAGGAGCGTAGTTTAACTCGCGCAGGATGGATTTCGACGGGTTGCCATTGGTTGTGGCGGTCATCGCCAGAACGACGTCGCGGATGCCGACATGATCGGCCATGCCACCGGCTGATCCGATGCGGATCAGGGTTTTGGCGTCGTAGTCTTTGATCAGTTCATTCACGTAGATCGACAGGCTTGGCATCCCCATACCCGAGCCGTGGATTGTGACGCGGTTGCCCTTCCAGGTGCCGGTAAAGCCAAGCATGCCGCGCACTTCGTTGATGCAAACGGGATTTTCAAGGAAGGTTTCGGCTGCCCACTTGGCGCGGTAGGGATCGCCCGGAAGAAGGACGGTTTCTGCAATGTCGCCGGGTTTTGCGCCGATGTGGATCGTCATCTCAAACTCCTGTCAAGTTGGCGCGGAGTATCCGAGAAAAGCCTCGGCTTGGAAAGGGGGGTGTGGTTGGATTTGGCAAGCCACGGGGGGCCAGCCCCGCGCACCCCCCGGAGTATTTCTGGAACAAAGAGCTACTGAGCGGCGATGGCCTCTGGGTCGGCTAGGGTAACGATGTCCATCATGATGCGGTTGAGCTCGAAATCCTTCGGCGTGTAGACCCGTGCGACCCCCATGGCGAGGAGCTTGGCCGCGTCCTCGTCCGGGATAATACCGCCAACGACAACCGGAATATGGTCGAGGTTTTCGGCCTTGAGGCGGGTCATCACGTCTTCGATGAGGGGGAGGTGGCTGCCAGATAGGATCGAGAGGCCAATGATATGCGCGTCGTCTTCCAGCGCTTGGGCGACGATTTGTTCCGGCGTCAGGCGGATGCCGTCATAGGTGATGTCCATGCCGCAATCGCGTGCCCGTACGGCAATTTGTTCGGCGCCGTTGGAATGGCCGTCCAGCCCCGGTTTGCCGACGACAAACTTGATGCGGCGGCCCAGTTTGGAGGAAACGGCATCAACCGCCTCGCGGATCGGCTCCAGCCCGTCGGTTTGGTTGGAAACCGCCTTTGAAACGCCGGTTGGTGCGCGGTATTCACCGAAAATCTGACGCATCACTTCGCCCCATTCGCCCGTGGTGACACCCGCTTTGGCGGCCTTGATCGAGGCGGGCATGATGTTTTCGCCAGATTTCGCAGCAGCGCGGAGGGTGTCGAGTGCGGCATCAACCGCAGCGACATCCCGGTCCGCACGCCACTGTGCCAGTCGGTTGATCTGATCCGCTTCAGAGGCTGGATCGACAACCATAATGCTGCCGTCGCCACCGGTCAGTGGACTGTCGGCCCCTTCGGTGTATTTGTTCACGCCGATCACTGTGGTTTCCCCGGCTTCAATGCGGCCCAGACGTGCGGCGTTGGCGTCAACCAAACGGCCTTTCATGTATTCAATTGCCGCAACGGCCCCCCCCATGGCGTCAATCTGCGCAAGTTCTTCGCGGGCACCGGTTTTCAGGGCCTCAACCTTGCGATCCACCGCCGGGTTGCCGTCAAAAAGGTCGTCGTATTCCAGGAGGTCCGTTTCAAACGCCAGGATCTGTTGCATCCGGAGTGACCATTGCTGGTCCCAGGGGCGGGGCAGGCCAAGAGCCTCGTTCCAGGCGGGCAATTGCACGGCGCGAGCGCGTGCGTTTTTCGACAGGGTGACGGCCAGCATTTCCAGCAAAATTCGGTAGACGTTGTTTTCCGGCTGCTGCTCGGTCAAGCCAAGCGAGTTCACCTGAACGCCGTAGCGGAAGCGCCGCATTTTGGCGTCCTCGACACCGTAGCGATCGCGACAAATCTCGTCCCAGAGATCGACAAAGGCCCGCATTTTGCACATCTCGGTGACAAAGCGGATACCGGCGTTCACAAAGAAAGAAATCCGGCCGACAACGGAGGCAAAATCCTCCGCCGGAACCTTGCCTCGGACATCATCAAGCACAGCGGTCGCGGTCGCCAAAGCAAAGGCCAGCTCCTGCTCGGGCGTGGCACCAGCTTCTTGCAGGTGGTAGGAGCAGACGTTCATCGGGTTCCACTTCGGCACTTCGCGGTAACAATAGGCCGCGACATCCGTGATCAAGCGCATCGAAGGTTTGGGGGGACACACGTAAGTACCGCGCGACAGATATTCCTTGATAATGTCGTTCTGCACGGTCCCTTGCAGCTTTGTGATATCTGCGCCCTGTTCTTCGGCCACCGCGATATAAAGCGCCAGCAACCAAGGGGCGGTTGCGTTGATCGTCATCGAGGTGTTCATCTGCTCTAGCGGAATATCCGCAAACAGGCTGCGCATATCGCCCAAATGGGTGACCGGCACGCCAACTTTGCCAACTTCGCCACGTGCGAGAATATGATCGCTGTCATATCCTGTCTGTGTTGGCAGATCGAAGGCCACCGAAAGCCCGGTCTGACCCTTGGCCAGATTGCTGCGATACAAAGCGTTGGAATCCTTGGCCGTGGAATGACCGGCATAGGTACGAAACAGCCAAGGGCGATCTTTTTGGGTCATCTTCGGCCTCACTCAATCTTGTAATATTCTTGCCCGACCATTCAGAATCGCGCAATTAACTGTCGCGCAAGATTTTGCCGCAGCGCAGCATAAAGGGCAAGCCCTTGGCTTCTTCTTTGCCAAAATACTCTCGCCGAAGGCATTTGCCGTTGCGGCACGCAATGGCTTTTCAAATGCGGTGGCCTTGCCGCCGCTCAATTTTGTTTACTGAGCGCCACATTACTATAACGTCCTGCCATGTTTGAAACCGTGCAAATGCCGTTCTGGCTCGCGTTCCTTTTAGTGGCATTCGCAATCATCGCAGCCGTTGACCGTTTGCTGATGCCATCGGTGCGCTGGTATCTGCGCCGAAGGTTCAATCGCGCGATTGAACGGTTGAACGATCACCTACAGCTTCAGATCCAGCCGTTTAAGCTGACCCAGCGGCGTGTGATGATCGACCGGCTCTTGTATGACCCAAAAGTTATGGACGCGGTGACCGACCATGCGATCGAACATGAAATCCCGCGTGAGGTGGCCGCCGAAAAGGCCGGGACTTATGCGCGTGAAATCGTGCCTTCCTTTTCGGTATTTGCCTATTTTGGCTTTGCGATCCGCGTTTGCCGCATGGTGTCCGAGGCGCTTTATCGGGTACGCCTCGGCTTTATTGACGACACGGCGCTGCGCAGCGTCGATCCGAATGCGACGGTTGTTTTTGTGATGAACCACCGCTCCAACATGGATTATCTGCTGGTCACCTATCTTGCCGCCGAACGCTCCGCGCTGTCTTACGCCGTTGGGGAATGGGCGCGGGTCTGGCCACTACAACAGCTCATCCGCTCGCTTGGGGCTTATTTTGTGCGGCGTAGGTCCCGCAACCCGCTCTATCGCAAGGTGCTGGCACGTTATGTTCAGATGGCGACCGAAGGCGGGGTCAGCCAGGCGATTTTCCCTGAAGGCGGGCTTAGTCTGGATGGCAGACCCAAGGGGGCGAAACTGGGACTGCTAAGCTATATTCTGGACGGGTTTGACCCTGAAACCTCGCGCAATGTGGTGTTTATACCGGTTGGCCTCAACTACGACCGGGTTCTGGAAGACCGGGTGCTTACAAATGTCGATCCAGACGGCGAGCGGCATTTCGAGTTTCGCGTCTCCGTCTTTCTGGGCTTTATCTGGCGACAAATCTGGCTTTCGATCACCCGCCGGTTTTACCGGTTTGGCTATGCCTGTGTCAGTTTTGGCCAGCCTGTGTCACTGAAAAGCTTTCTCAAGGAGAATAACCTGAAGCCTACCGCCGCTGCCGAAGCCCTTGGTGCGGGCCTCATGCAAAAGGTGTCACAGGTAATCCCGGTTTTACCGGTGCCGCTTGTGGCAAGTGTTTTTGTATCCGCGACGGAGCCCTTGTCACGGTTGGAAGTAAAGGCGCGGGCGCATAAGCTGTTACAGGAACTGACGCAAAGTGGAGCGCATATTCATCTGCCACATGAAGATGAAGACGATGCGATTGAAGTTGGTCTCAGGATTCTGCACTCGCGGCATATTGTGACTGAAATCGAGGGCCAGTTCCAAACGAATCCCCCTGATCTGAACCTGATCACGTATTACGCGAACTCGATTCACCACTTGATTCCGATCGCGACGAAACAAAATTACATCAATTAGACCAAAAACGGCGCTTTATTTCGCAATATGACCGAAAAGCTTTCGGATGTTGCTATTGCGGACGCGACGGAATGGTGACAGACCCGTCGGAAAAGGCTTGACGATGATTCTGCGTCGCAGCATTCTGCGCCGCAGCAAAACTGAACAGGAGTGTGGATATGCCACCTTTGGACGAAATGACCGAAATCGCGCCCTATGATGCGCCGGTAAAAGATTTGTACGAAGTCGGGGAAATCCCGCCACTCGGTCATTTGCCGGAAAAGATGTACGCTTGGGCCATCCGCCGCGAACGTCACGGCGAGCCTGACGAGGCCTTTCTGGTTGAAACCGTAGACGTTCCAAAACCAGACAGCCACGAGGTGCTGGTGTTCGTCATGGCCGCCGGGGTCAACTATAATGGCGTTTGGGCAGGCCTTGGCATTCCCATCAGCCCGTTTGATGTCCACAAGGCTGAATACCACATCGCTGGCTCCGATGCCTCGGGCATCGTCTGGGCGGTTGGTGACAAAGTCAAACGCTGGAAAGTCGGCGACGAGGTGGTCATCCACTGCAACCAGGACGACGGCGACGACGAAGAATGTAACGGCGGCGATCCGATGTTCTCGGACAGCCAGCGGATCTGGGGCTACGAGACCCCGGATGGCTCCTTCGCGCAGTTCACCTGTGTGCAAGCCCAACAGCTAATGCACCGCCCGCGTCACCTGACATGGGAAGAAAGTGCGTGTTACACGCTGACGCTTGCAACGGCCTATCGCATGTTGTTTGGCCACCGCCCACATACGTTGAAGCCCGGCCAGAACGTTTTGGTCTGGGGTGCATCCGGGGGCCTTGGCTCTTATGCGATCCAGCTGATCAACACGGCGGGTGCAAACGCAATCGGGGTGATTTCCGAAGAGGACAAGCGGGATTTCGTCATGTCGCTTGGGGCTAAAGGCGTCATCAACCGCAAGGACTTCAACTGCTGGGGTCAATTGCCAGTGGTGAATTCGCAGGAATACAAAGACTGGTTCGGTGAAGTTCGTAAATTCGGCAAAGCTATCTGGGAAATCACCGGCAAGGGCAACAACGTCGACATGGTGTTCGAACACCCCGGCGAATCCACTTTCCCTGTGTCCACTTTCGTCTGCAAAAAAGGCGGCATGGTTGTGATCTGTGCAGGGACCACCGGCTACAACCTGACCATGGATGCGCGCTACATCTGGATGCATCAGAAACGTGTTCAGGGCAGCCACTTTGCAAACCTCAAGCAAGCCAGCCAAGCCAACCAATTGATGGTGGAGCGGCGTCTTGATCCTTGTATGTCCGAAGTGTTCCCGTGGAATGAAATCCCCGGTGCCCACGTCAAAATGCGCAAAAACGAGCACAAGCCCGGCAACATGGCGGTTCTTGTCAGTGCGCCGGTCACTGGTCTTCGGACGTTCGAGGACACGCTAGAGGCGAGCCGCGCACTCTAATTCCGGCGCATGGCTTGCCTGTGCAATGCCGTATTGATTGACCAACGGCCACCCGATAATCCGGGTGGCCGTCTTCATTTTTGATCCGTATTTCCCGATTCCAATGGCTTACAATTTGGCCCCTCGCTATTTCGGGGGAGTGTAAATTCGCGAATATGACGATAGGCTAGTTCGTGCTATGATTGTTTTAACATTTTGTTAACCAATTCAGATGAGGCTACATATGTCGCAAGAGTGGATGATCGACGTACTAACAGACTTGAAAAAGTTCGCGCAGACGAACGGTCTGATGGCGTTGGCGGAACAGCTGGATGATTCAATTCTAGTCGCGACGAGTGAGATACACACGGCGGGAACAGGGCAGGGTATTCACGGCCGATATGCAAACTCGAATCGAATCCTTTCTGGAACAGTTGCATCAAGTCACAAGTTTTGACGGCATTCAGCAGCTTGTCCTTTCGCTGCGAGAAATCTACGGCATTGAACATCTGGTATATCATTCGGTCAATTCCGCCGGTGAGCCCTACGCCGCCTTAACCTACGATCCGGATTGGGTGGATCGCTATCTGGAGGCCGACTACGGGCGGATAGATCCTGTCGTGCTTGGCTGTTATCAACGGTTTCACCCCGTTGACTGGAAGCAATTGGACTGGTCCGGGCGGGCAACCCGGGCCTTTTTGATGGAGGCAACCGATGCCGGGGTTGGCAATCAGGGCTTTTCGATCCCGATCCGTGGCCCGAACGGCCAATTCGCTTTGTTTACCGCAAATCACCGCTGTTCAGATGTGGAATGGGCCAGTTTCACAGCCGCGCACGTACGCGATTTGCTTTTGATTGCGCATTATATCAACCAAAAGGCGCTGGAGATTGAACGAGGGTCGGACAGGATGCCCGATCGTTCCTTGTCGCCGCGCGAACTCGATGCGCTGACGTTGATCGGCATGGGTAACAGCCGTGCGCAATCGGCGGAAAACCTGTCGATCTCCGAACATACATTGCGGGTCTATCTGGAAAGTGCGCGTTTCAAACTGGGCGCGGCCAATACCGTTCACGCCGTTGCGCTTGCCATGGCACGCGGAAAAATCATCGTCTGAAAGTTGCAATAACTTTTAGTCGCCGCGCGTTAGGGCTTTGGTTAACGCACAAACCCTAATCCCCCTTTTGACAAATCGGGGGATTACCATGATCAGATTTCTTTATGGCGCACAATTGGACCGCGAGCCCATGCTTGCCGCAAGCATGTTTTCAGATCGGGCAAAGCAGTTTCGCGACCGGTTGAACTGGCCGGTTCTGGTTGACGATCAGGGCCATGAACGCGATGCCTATGACGACGAAAACCCGCTTTATGTCATCGCAGAAGGACCAGCGGGGCAGCATATGGGGTCAATGCGGTTCTTGCCGACGACCGGGCCGACCATGCTGAACGAGGTTTTCCCCGATGTCGCTGGTGGGCAGATCGTCAGCCCGCTGATCTGGGAATGCACGCGCTTTTGCCTCTCACCCGATGGTGCGCGTGAAGGCACAATTTCCACCAGCCTGATGCTGGCCGCTGCGGAACTGGGGCAACGGTTTCATTTGGCCCATGCTGCGGCTGTTTTTGATCGTCCGATGATCCGCATCTACCGCACTCTTGGCTGGGCCCCCGAGGTCTTGGGTGACGCTGAATACGGCGAAGCGCGGATTTGCGTCGGTCTTTGGGATTTCGCAAGTGCGCCGTTGGCCCAATTGCGCGACCGGGCTGGTGTCAGTGAAAAGACCACAGACCGTTGGTTCCGCGAGGCATTTCGAACCGGCAGGACATCGGCCTGAACGCGCTGGCCTTGGTCCGGTCTCCGCCTTATGGTCGCTCAAAAAAGGCGATCCATGCAGTTTTCAGAAGACCAGGCCGAGGCCTATGACAAGATCGCGCAGATTCTGCTGAAAAGCGGCGTTGATCTTGCCAACGGTATTGTCGGACCCGAAAGCGCCAGTGGTGCTGAGATGTTTGCGGTTCTTGGCAAGGCCGGGTCGGGAAAGACGATGCTGCTGGCCCACATGGTTGACGAGTTGACCGAAGCCGGGATTGATCTCATCTCGGGCGACTACGAGGGGCGGCGCGGCAAGAACAACCGCTCGCTGGCGATTTTGGCCCCGACCAACAAGGCAGCGTCAGTGCTTCGCAGTCGCGGCGTGCCAGCCACGACCATTCACCGCATCCTTTATACGCCGATGTATGATCCGGAATACGAACGGATCGCAGAGTGGTTAACCGGCAAGGCCGAACGCCCCGAGATCGAAGGTCTGAGCGAAGTTGCGCTTGATCGTGCGCAAGCGTTTTACCTGTTGAACAAGTCGATCCCCGGTGCTCTAGCAGCCGCTGGATTGCGCGGGTCGGACTTTATTATCGGTTGGACGCGGCGCGAAGATCCGCTGGATATCGGGTTTGTCGACGAAAGCTCCATGCTGGATGACCGTCAGTTTTCCGACCTTCAGGAAATATTTCCAACGCTGGTTCTCTTTGGCGATCCGGCACAATTGGCGCCGGTCGGCCAGTCGGGCGCGATGGCTTTCGATGGGATCAAGAAAAGCCGCAAGATCAACCTCACACGCATCCATCGCCAGACCAAGGACAACCCGATCCTTGATCTGGCCCATGCACTTGCTGATCCCGAGATGAGCTTTGAAAAGTTCGAAGGCCTGATCGAGGCGGCCGCCGCAAAGGATGACCGGGTGGTCATTTCACCAAGAGCGGACGCGGAAATGATGGCCCGTTCCCCGGTGCTGGTCTGGCGCAATGCGACGCGCATTCGCCTGATCAATGCCTTTCGCGCAGCCTACGGTGCTGCCGAAACCGAGCTTTTGCCCGGCGAGCCGTTGATCTGCGACGGGATCGAATTGCCCTTGAAGCACCGCAAAAAACGGGTTGATCTGGAGGCACGCGGCCTGATCAAAGGGGCGCAGGTGGTCTATCTTGGCCCGGGCAAGAAGCCGGGATTTTCCAAGTTGCACGTATTTGGGGTCGAACACCCTCAGGTCAACGCCGCCTCGATCATCAAGATCGAACTGCCGGGGGAAGAAGAACCGTTTATCCCCTTTGCCGCACGTATGGGTGCCGCGTTTTTGCATGGCGCGGCGGTCACGATTCACAAAGCGCAGGGTTCACAATGGGACAGTGTGCAAGTGTTCGCGCCTGACCTTTATGCCGCCGCGCGTTCGGGTCGAGACGAGGCGGGAATTCCCCTCTGGAAGCGGCTTGCCTATGTCGCGATTACGCGGGCGGAGCATCGGCTGATCTGGGTTACGCGGTATATGCTGAAAAAGCCGGAATCACCGCTGGGGATCAGCGACCTGAAGGTCGAAACGCCCCCCGAAATCGCTTTGGAAGCAGAGCCCGAGACGTTTATTTAGGCTGGCCCCGCCCTTGGCGATCCGGCACAATATGCCCAAATCTCATCAAAGAGGCTGTTCAACATGAAACCAGTGTTCATCCAGATCAGGTGCAATCCCGGTAAAACCTACGAGGTTGCGGATACGATCTATCAGCGCGAAATCGTCTCGGAGCTTTATTCTACCTCCGGGGATTACGACCTGATGGCCAAGCTTTATATTCCCGAGGAAGAGGATATCGGCAAATTCATCAACCGGCATCTTCTGGATATTCCGGGGATTTCCCGGTCGCTGACCACGATGACCTTTCAGGCGTTCTGAATGCCTTCGATCCTGATCACCGGGGCCTCTTCGGGGATTGGCCGGGCCACCGCGGAAAAGTTTCTGGCCGAAGGCTGGTCGGTCGGTGCCATGGCACGCCGCGCGGATGCTTTGGCCGAGGTGAAAGGAGCTAGGGCTTTGGTCGGGGATGTCACCTCTGAACAGGATGTCGCGCGGGTCTTTGGCGAATTTGATGCGGCTTTCGGGCGTCTGGACGTTTTGTTCAACAATGCGGGGATATTTACGCCGCCGGGAGACCCTTCTGAGGTTGCGCTTTCTGATTGGCGGGCGTCGATTGATGTGAACCTTACCGGTGCCTTTCTTTGCACTGCCGAGGCGTTTCGGCGGATGAAAGCCTACCAACCGCAGGGTGGGCGGATCATCAACAACGGCTCAATTTCTGCCACAACACCCAGACCGGGGTCGGTGGCTTATACCGCCAGCAAACATGCGATCACCGGATTGACGAAATCGACGGCATTGGATGGGCGACCCTTCAACATTGCCTGTGGTCAGATCGACATCGGCAACGCGGCGACGGAGATGGTGATGAACCTGTCCCGGACCTCGGGGGAAACAAACGAAACCATGGATGTAAAACACGCGGCTGATGCTGTGTTTCACATGGCAAATTTGCCGCTCAGCGCCAATGTCCTCAACATGACGGTGATGGCCACGCAGATGCCGTTTGTCGGGCGGGGCTAACGCTCTTTGACGTAAGGTGCGCCAATGGCCTTTGGAGGGATCGCCTTGCCAACAAATCCGGCCAGAATAACCACCGTCAGGATATAGGGCAGCGCCTGGGTGAATTGCACAGGGATCGTGACCATTCCGAAGACATCGATATTCGGATAAAGGTTCGAAATCGCCTCCAGCAGGCCAAAAAGGAAACAGGCTCCCATGGCGTGAATGGGCCGCCAATTGGCAAAGATCAAAGCTGCCAACGCGATATAACCACGCCCTGCCGTCATCTCGCGACCAAAGCCGGCTGCTTGAGCGGTCGACAGGTAAGCGCCCGCCATGCCGCAAAGAAGGCCGGTGATGATCAAGGCTTTGAACCGCATTCCGATAACCGAAATCCCAGCGGTATCGACCGAGGCCGGGTTTTCCCCCACGGCACGCAAGCGCAGGCCAAAGCGCGAGCGGTACAAAACCCACCAAACCAGCGGAACGATCAGAAAGGCGATGTAGACAAGCGGTTTATGACCGGACAACAACTCGGAATATATTGGGCCGATCAGCGGTACATCAGCAATCGCATCGGCAAAGGGCAGGGTGATTTCGCTGAACCTTGCGTCTCCCGCCAAAGTCGGGGTCTGGCCGCCCTTTTTATACATGGCATGGCCGATCACAACTGTCAGGCCGGACGCCAGAAAGTTGACCGCCACCCCGGAGATGATCTGATCGCCGCGGTAAATGATTGAAGCCACCCCATGGATCATCGCGAAAAACACCGATGCGCCCATGCCCGCCAGCAACCCCAGCCAGACCGATCCACTTTCAAAGGCCACCACCGCAGCCGCAAATGCCGAGATCAGCATTTTGCCTTCCAGCCCGATATCAACGATGCCGGAGCGCTCGGAGAACAGCCCCGCCAAACAAGCCAGCAACAGCACCACCGACAGACGAATTGTCATGTCAAGCGTCAGGATGATCTGTAGGAAATCCATGGCTCAGCTCCGATCTGTGGCCAGTTTGAATGCGAAAAAGACGAAGAAAGCACCAAGTGTTCCTTCGACCCAGCGGCGTGCGCGAAGATAGCCCGTTCGAAACGGTGGGGCGGACAACAAAAGGGCATATGCCCCGTGACCGACAAAGGAGTTGAAATATGCGCCCGCAACAAACAATGCGATGACAGCCAAAGGTGCCTCGCCAACACCGCCCGCGGCAGCAACGGCCAACCAAAAGAAGATCGCCTTGGGATTCGAGACCTGCATCAGTAAGCCGGCAAAAGCCGGGCGATAGCCTTGGTTCGGCATTGGTGCCGACAGGTTCATCGGGGGCAAAAGGATCGCCGTTCGAAAGAAATTATAGGCAAGAAACGCCAGATAGCTCGCACCGATGATCCGCACCAAAATCATGATCTCCGACATCTGTGAAAACAACGAGGCAATCCCGATCACGGTGGCAATCGCCAAAAGAACCGTGCCGCTAGCGATCCCCGCCACGGTGACAAGCGCAGCACTACGCCCCCGATTGACGGCGACCGACAGGATCAGCGCAACGCCCGGACCCGGAGACAAAACACCGATCCATTGAATCGACCAGACCAGCAGCAATTGCGGCAGGTAGGGCTCCAGCCAGGTCATCCCTTATTGCCCTTGGAGATACGGATGAAGAACCGCTCCAACGGGTCGCGGGTCATGTTGACCAATGCTCCGGTGAAAATGATGATAAGCGCCTGAATGACCAGAACCATCTCACGACTGATCCCGGGCATTTCCCAAAGTAACTCGAACCCGCCCTGTGTGAGCATACCGAACAACAGAGCCGCAAGCACGATACCAAAGGGATGGTTGCGCCCCATAAGGCCAACCGCGATGCCCATGAAACCCGCCCCCTCGACGAATTCCTTGATCAGCCGTTCCTGCTCGCCCATTACCACGTTAATCGCCAGTAATCCGGCTAGCCCACCGGAAATAAGCATGGAATAGATCGTGATACGGAAGGACGAAATCCCGGCGTAGGCCGTGGCGGATTGCGACCAGCCAAAGGCGCGGATCTGGTAGCCGAGCCGCGTGCGCCAGATCAGGATCCAGACCGCAAAGGCCGCGAGCAAAGCAACCAGAAAAGAGACGTTCGCGGGGGCCGATTTGGAAAACTCGATGCCAAAAGGGGCAAGCATTTCATGAAGGGTCGGCAAATGTGCCCCCTCAGAGAAATTCCGGGTCTCGGCGTTTTGTTGCCCGGGGTCTTTTAGCACTCCGTTCAACAGAAACCCGATGATTGCGGCGGCAATAAAGTTGAACATGATCGTCGTGATCACCACATGGCTGCCGCGTTTAGCTTGCAGATAGGCCGGGATCGAAGCCCATGCCGCCCCGAATGCAGAAGCCCCAAGGATTGCGAATGGCAAGGCGATCAGCCAATGCGGCCAGTCCACCGCCAACAACACGATCGCGGCGCCAACACCCCCCATGATCGCCTGCCCTTCGGCACCGATATTGAAGTGCCGCGCGTGCATCGCCACGGAAAACGCAAGGCCCGTAAAGATGAAATTGGTCGCGTAATAAAGCGTATAGCCAATGCCGTTGGTCGACCCTAGCGCCCCTTTGACCATGAAGAAAACCATGTCGAACGGGTTTTCACCGATGGCAGTTACGACCAGCCCGGCAATGACGAAGGCGATGAAGATGTTGATGATCGGAACCAAAAACACATCGGCCCAGCGTGGCATCTTGTCCATTACGCGGCCCCCTCGGTCACGCCGGCCATCATCAGGCCCAGCTCTTTTTCGTCGGTTTTTGCGGTGATCCGCTCACCCATGATGTGTCCGTCAAACATCACGGCGACGCGATCCGACAACGACAGGATCTCGTCCAACTCGACGCTGACCAGCAGGATCGCCTTACCCGCATCGCGCAGCGCGACGATCTGTTTGTGAATAAATTCAATAGCGCCGATGTCCACGCCGCGGGTGGGCTGACCGACCAGCAAAAGGTCGGGATTACGCTCCATCTCGCGGGCGACGACGATCTTTTGCTGGTTGCCGCCAGAGAAATTCTTGGCCTGCAAACGCGGGTTTGGCGGGCGGATGTCATAGCGTTCCATCTTGGTTTCGGTATCCGCCAGCAGCGCTGCGTTATCCATCAGTAGGGCGTTTTGCTGGAAAGCCGGATCATGGTGATAGCCAAAAGCCATGTTTTCCCAGGCAAAGAAATCCATAATCAGACCCTCTGCTTGTCGGTCTTCGGGCACATGGGCGATCCCGCGTGCGCGGCGCGATTGGCCGTCAGAATAGCGCCCGGTCAGGTCAATTTCCTGACCATTGACGCGGATCATGCCGGTGGCTTTTCGATAGCCGCCAAGCACCTCCAGCAATTGCGACTGGCCGTTTCCCGCAACCCCCGCAATGCCTAGGATTTCACCGGCCTTGACCTCGAAGGAGATACTTTTGACCCGCTCGACACCGGCGCTGTCCACTACTTGCAGGTTGTTGACCTCAAGCACGTTTTTGCCGGGTTTCGCCGCTGTTTTGTCGACCCGCAACAGGACTTTGCGCCCGACCATCAGCTCTGCGAGTTCCGGCGGCGAGGTGTCTTTTGTCTTAACGGTTGCCGTCATTTCGCCGCGCCGCATCACGCTCACGGTGTCGGTCACATCCATGATCTCGCGCAGTTTGTGGGTGATCAGGATGATCGTCTTGCCCTGATCACGCAGGTTGGTGAGAATGCGAAACAAGTGGTCTGCTTCGGAGGGCGTCAACACGCCTGTCGGCTCGTCAAGGATCAGAATGTCGGCCTGACGATAAAGCGCCTTCAGGATTTCGACCCGCTGTTGGTGGCCGACGCTCAGATTTTCGATGGTTTCGTCAGGGTTGACGTCAAGTTCGTATTCCTCGGCCAATTCCAAAAGCAGCGAACGCGCCTTGGCAAGCGAAGGCTTCAGCAACGCCCCGTCTTCTGCCCCAAGGATCACATTTTCCAGAACGGTGAATTTTTCCACCAGCTTGAAATGCTGATGAACCATGCCAATACCAGCAGCGATTGCGGCCTGGCTGTCGGGGATGATCGTCTTTTGACCGTTGATGAAAATCTCACCGGCATCGGCTTTGTAAAAGCCGTAAAGGATCGACATCAAGGTCGATTTTCCCGCCCCGTTTTCACCCACGATACCGTGGATCGCGCCCTTGGAAACATTAAGAGAGATGTCTTTGTTTGCCTGAACGGGACCAAATGCCTTAGAAATCCCCTTCAGTTCTATAGCTGGCGCGTCATTCATGCTTTTGGCATGCTCGAAAAGCCGACCAAGCGGGTGATCTTCCCGGCCTCGTCTGTCTGCGCGAAATACTGGCCGGTCATCATATCTGCCCCACCTTTGCCAAAGGTCACCGCAGCGCGGCCATGACCGTTATAACCGTCGTCGTTCTTTGCGCGGGCATAGCCGCCTGCCATCATCTGCCGGAACTTCGCGACCATGCCGATCATGGCGTCGCGGCCTTTCAGGACACCCATATGCGGGTCTGCGTAATAAATATTTTCGGTGGTCATTTCTGCGATGCGGGATTCCCAGGCATCGTCTGCATCATCGCCCCAGGCGTTGAAAATCTCGGTCCAGGCCATCCGGTCCCCCTGCGGCTGCTTGGTTGTCGAACAGGGCGGCCCCCATAAAAGAACCGCCCCGTCGAATGTTCAGGTCAACCGATTATTCAACCGGGCAGGAGTTGTCAGACATGTAGTCATGTACGCTGATCGACCCATCAATGATACCTGCCTTGGCAGCTTCAACGGCGGCTTTGATGTCGTCAGTGAAAGCGGCTGCGTTGTGCTCGTCGAGTGCGTAGTCGATGCCACCATTGGCAAGACCCAGAACGTTAAAGCCCGTGGACAATTCAGCGCCTTCAGAGAAAGCATCATAAACCGCAACGTCCACACGTTTCATCATTGAGGTCAGGACCGAGCCGGGGTGCAGGTAGTTCTGGTTGGAATCCACGCCAATCGAGTAAATGCCCTCGTCGGCTGCGGTTTGCAGTACGCCAACGCCAGTGCCGCCAGCCGCTGCGTAAACAACATCAGCGGATTGTGCGATTTGCGCTTTGGTCAACTCGGAACCCTTTACCGGATCATTCCAGGCCGCAGGCGTCGTGCCGGTCATGTTCTGGATGACAGTCGCATCACCATTGGTCGCTTTAACGCCCTGCACATAGCCGCAGGCGAATTTACGGATCAGAGGAATATCCATGCCGCCGATAAAGCCAACGGTGCCAGTTTCGGAGGCCTTGGCCGCCGCAACACCCACAAGGTAGGATCCCTCGTGCTCGTTAAAGACCACCGAACGCACGTTGTCGTTGCCAACAACCATGTCGATGATCACGAATTTCGTGTCAGGATAATCCGTTGCAACAGCTTCCAATGCCGAGGCAAAGGCAAAGCCTGCCATAACGATGGGGTTGTTGCCCGCTTCGGCAAAGCGACGCAGCGCTTGTTCACGCTGGGCTTCGGAAGTTAGTTCGATTTCGCGGTAGTTGCCACCGGATTCAGACTTCCAACGCTCCGCACCATTGAAGGCGGCTTCGTTGAAGGATTTGTCGAATTTGCCGCCAAGATCGTAGATGATGGCAGGCTCAGCCAGGGCGGCTACGGCCGAAAGGGCCAAAGCGCTGGCTGTGCCAAGAATGGCTTTCATGAAGGACATGTGTTTCTCCCGTTATACGTTGTTTTCGAGGCTGGGCGTTGCGCAGATGCGCGCCATCGACCTCTGATCAGCAGATGACCATGCAGCATTAAGACCGAAGGGCCGAAAGGCGGTCAACCATTTTTTACCAATTACTCAGGAATGGTCGGGATTCACGCTTTGAAAGTGGTTTGACGATGCGTCAACCGGACTCCAATTCTCGCACCATAACAAGTGCTGCGGCTCGTTTGCCGCCCGGTTTTTGGTAATAGTCCTTGCGGACACCCGATTCTTTAAAGCCACATTTAGTATAAAGCGCGATCGCAGCATCATTGTCGTGAACCACCTCCAGCAAGACCCGGACCACTCCTTCGCTTTGAGCCAGCTTTACTGTCGCCGCGACCAATCTGGTGGCAATGCCACCGCGCCGTTGATCAGGGGCAACGGCAAGTGTCAGGATTTCACATTCTTCTGCGATGGTACGGATCAGGGCAAAGGCCCCCGCTTCGGATAAGACGGAAACCCCAGTTCCACGCATCAGATCGGCAAACTCTGCGGCGCTCCAGGGGCGGGGGGTTACAAAGCTGGCGGCGTGGATTTCAGCGAGCTGTTCAGGTGTCATGACAGGATGACGGGCGGTGCATCACGCGACGGTGCTGCATCTGCCGCCTTGAGGTATAGCGGTGCTGGTGGTGGGTTATCTAGTGCTAAGCGTGGCCCGGCAACTCGGGCGATGGAAATCGCCAAAGGATAGGCTGGATTGGCCGTGCGACCTGCATATTTGTCAGCGATTTCCGCTGCCATCGCCCCGATGCAGGTTGGTTGCACACCATCGCGCATGGCTGGAAGGCTGTCCAAAGTGCAGTGAAGAGGGGTTTGCCCGCCGCCATCAAAAACCTCGACATAGAGACCCGAGCGTCCTGCCTGAACGCTGGAAACAACCACGCCATCGGTGCCAAACCTCTGTGCCTCCAGCGTGGATACGCCAATCGCCGGAATGTCCAGCGACAACGCCAGACCACGGGCTGCGGACACCGAAATGCGGATGCCGGTGAAATTGCCGGGGCCGATGCCAACGCCAATGGCTGTGAGATCACGCCAGCTTGCCTGCCCTTCGGCAAGAACCTCTTCCAGCAAGGGGAAAAGCCGCTCCGCCTGACCGCGCGCCATTTCTTCAAAGCGATGTGCCAGAACCGTTTCACCGCGCAGCAAGGCAGCGGCGCAATGCGGCCCGGAAGTGTCAAACGAAAGGATCACCGGATCAGTCATGGGCCGCCTCTTTCAGGCGTGCGCGACCACTCCCGTCTGACCTTGGCAAATCGTCCTGCAAATGCAGCCACGGCAACTGCTGGGCGCTGTGGGAATGCGCCTCCGGGGCCAGTTCCGCCGCCTGATCGAACAGGCCAATCGGCAGGTAAATCTGATCTGGAAGGTAAGGATACCGTGCCGCCAGCGGCGAGTTGCAGTGCGGGCAATTCCAGCGGGTCACGCCGTTTTCGTAGCTTTTCCCGTTATCAAGCGGCGGCTCAAATGTCAGGTGATCGGGGTCAAAAGCCGCAAAAACCCCAACCGGCGCACCGGTAACGCGGCGACAATCAACGCAATGGCAGTAGGTCACGACCTGTGGCGGGTCTGTCGCCCTTAGGAGCATATGGCCGCAATAACACCGCCCGCTTAGCGGTGTCTTAGGCGGCAACGGGCCTGACCTCGGTCACTTCAGGGATGTAATGGCGCAGCAGGTTTTCAATACCCATTTTCAGGGTCATCGTGGACGACGGACAGCCCGCACAAGCGCCTTTCATCGTCAGGTAAACCACACCGCGATCAAAGCCGTGGAAGGTGATATCGCCGCCATCCTGCGCCACGGCAGGGCGGACACGGGTGTCGAGCAGTTCTTTGATCTGGACAATAATCTCGCTGTCGGGGCCGTCGGTTGCAGTGTGTTCCTCGGGGCGGTCTCCATCGTCAAGGACAGCGCGGCCGCTTTGAAAATGCTCCATGATCGCGCCAAGGATCGCCGGTTTCAGGTGGTTCCAGTCGCGTGGCTCTTCTTTGGTGACGGTGACAAAATCATGCCCGAGAAAAACGCCGGTCACGCCATCAACCGCAAAGATTGCTGTCGCCAAAGGCGAGGTGCCCGCACTGTCCGGGGAGGGGAAATCTGCCGTCCCGATTTCCAGCACGGTCTGACCCGGCAGGAATTTCAACGTTGCCGGATTTGGCGTGGCTTCGGTCTGGATAAACATGGCTAAACCCCTTTTAGGACTGCCTCTGATATGCGGTTCCCAAGTGTTTTTGTCAAGTACGTTAGAAGGATTCTAAGTTCCCGAATGCGCCCAGTCCCAATAGAGCGACCGCGCCCGCTTGGTGATTGGCCCATGTTGGTAATGCGTGTCCTCAAATGCGGTCACAGGCGTGATTTTCGACATGTTCCCGGTCATAAAAACCTCGTCCGCACCGTGGAAATCGTCATAAGTCAGCACGGTTTCATGCACTTTCACGCCATCGGCTTGCAGCAAATCCATGTGCCGCGCCCGGGTGATCCCGGCCAAAAAGGTGCCATTTGGGATCGGCGTGAAAACCTCGCCGTCTTTGGCCATAAATACATTGGCCGAGGCAGTTTCCGCGACATTGCCGTTCGCATCCGTCACCAACGCATTGCCAAATCCTTTAGCATGAGCCTCGCGCAGCATCCGTGCATTGTTGGGGTAAAGACAGCCCGCCTTGGCATTCACCACCGCATCGGCCAAAACAGGTCGGCGGAATTGCGTCGTAGTCAGCGTGGTGGAGGCCGCCGCCTCGGCCATCGGGAGTTCCTCTAAGCAGATCGCAAACCCGGTGGAATTCTCCAGCGGTAAAATCCCGAGTGGCCCGCTATCAATCCCCCAATACATCGGACGGATGTAAACCGCTGCACCCGGTTCGAACAGCTTTAGCCCCTCGTGGCACAAGGCAACGATGTCCTCAGCCGATTGCGTCGCGGTGATCCCAAGCGCCTCGGCAGATCGGTTCACTCGCTGACAATGCGCCAGCAAATCCGGCGTCAGCCCTTCAAACAACCGCGCTCCGTCGAACACGCTGGAGCCAAGCCATGCCCCATGATCCCCTGCATTCATGATCGGCACGTTGCCGTTGTGCCATGTGCCGTTGAAATAGGTGCGAATATTCTGGCTGATCGCCATGGCGCGGACTCCTGGATTAAGAACCGGCGCATGTAACCACCGCGCTTTGGAAAGGTCTAGCCCGCTTCTGCCAGCAAAGCCTCGACATCAAGCCGGTCCGACACCATTGCCAGTTCACCACGTTCATCAAGCGGCCAATCGGTCATCGGACGGTCGCGATATAGCTCCACACCGTTGCCATCGGGGTCGCGCAGATAAAGCGCCTCGCTCACCCCATGATCCGCGGCACCGTCGAGCGCAATCCCTGCCGTCAGCACGCGCTTAAGGGCGTCCGCCAGCGTTGCCCGGTCGGGATAAAGAAAGGCCGTATGATAAAGCCCTGTTGTACCCTTTGCCGGTTGCGGGCCATTGCGGCTTTCCCAGGTGTTCAACCCGATATGATGATGATAGTCGCCTGCGGCCAGAAACGCTGCGGAATTGCCAAACCGCTGTTTGACCTCAAAGCCGAGCACGCCGGAATAAAACCCGATCGCACGCTCCAGATCAGCGACTTTCAGATGGACATGGCCAATACGGGCAGCCGGGTGGACGGGTGGGGTCATGATGCGCTCCTTTGATGGGAAAGCAAACCTAAGCGCCGCCGTTCGATTTACAAGGCCCTAGCGCGACCGCACCATTCCGACGATATCCAAGACCTCTTCGATCACCGGATCGGCAATGGCAGCCGCACGATTTGCGCCTTCGCCAAGGATGCGATCAATCTCAGTAACATCATCCATAAGGCGGCTCATTTCAGCCGAAATCGGTGCAAGCTTTTCAACCGCCAGATCGGCCAGCAAGGGTTTAAAGCTGCCAAATTGCGCCCCCGCATGTTCAGAAATCACCGCCTCGGGCGACACGCCGGAAAGGGCGGCAAAGATGTTCACCAGATTGCGTGCTTCAGGGCGTTCAGCCAATCCCTCCAGCGTTTCTGGTAGAGGTTCGGGGTCCGTCTTGGCCTTACGGATTTTCTTGGCAATCGTATCCGCATCGTCCGTGAGGTTGATCCGGCTCATGTCGCTGGGATCGGATTTGGACATCTTTTTCGACCCATCCCGCAGGCTCATCACCCGGGTGGCCGCGCCCTCGATCACAGGTTCGGTCATGGGAAAACACTCAACACCAAAGTCAGTGTTGAACTTCTGCGCGATGTCGCGGGTCAGTTCCAAATGTTGCTTTTGGTCCTCGCCAACCGGCACATGGGTCGCTTTGTAGACCAGAATATCTGCCGCCATCAGTGCCGGATAGGCGAACAGGCCAACCGATGCCGCCTCGCGGTTTTTACCGGCCTTGTCCTTGAACTGGGTCATCCGGTTCAGCCAGCCCATCCGGGCGACGCAATTGAAAATCCAGGCCAGTTCCGCATGAGCGCGCACCTGGCTTTGGTTGAACAGGATCGACTTCTTCGGGTCCAACCCGGAAGCAATGAACCCTGCAGCCAACTCACGCGTGGCGCGTTTCAGATCAGCCGGGTCCTGCCAGGTGGTGATCGCATGCAGATCGACCATGCAATAGATCGTCTCGATCCCGCTGTCCTGCATTTCCACAAAGCGTTTTACCGCCCCAAGGTAATTGCCAAGCGTCAGGTTGCCGGTCGGCTGGATGCCCGAAAAGACACGCGGTTGAAAATTGGAGGATCCCTGCGACGTCATGATCCACTCCTGTCTGGACTTTGAAATCAGGCTGCCTTATCGCTTGCACCCCTTGCCTCGTCAACCGGTTGAAATCCATGGATCACGATGATCACAACGCTTCGCCATTCAATGCCATGCCACCTGTCGTCTGGGCGTTTGCCGGGGCCATTCTGGCAATCGAGTTGCTTTTTCAGGGTGCAGAACGCGGTTTGATCGGTGGACCCGGTGGTATAGGCTGGCGGGTCGATGCGATCACGAGTTTCGGGTTTTTTGACAGTATATTTGGCTGGATGATCGAAACCGGAAATATGCCGCCCGAACATTTGCTGCGCTTTGTGTCCTACCTTTTTGTGCATGGCTCGTTCACCCATGCGGCCTTTGCTATCGTCATGGCGCTGGCGATCGGTAAAATGGTGGCGGAGGCGTTTTCCAGCCTCGGTTTCCTGATGATCACCTTGCTGAGCAGCATTGCCGGGGCCTTGGCTTACGGGATCTTCCTCAGCGACAAACAACCGCTTTTTGGGGCGTTCCCGGCGATCTACGGATTGATCGGTGCATTGACCTATATGTTATGGGTCCGCGCCAAGGTGGAGGGAACAAACCAGTTGAACGCCTTCGCAATGATCTCGGTGCTGATGGGCATTCAATTGGTGTTCAAACTGCTCTTTGGCGGTGGCAACGATTGGGTTGCGGATATTGCAGGATTTGCCATGGGGTTTGGAATTTCGCTAGCGATTGCGCCGGGGCATGCAGTGGCCGCGCTCAATCGGATCCGGCGGCGCTGATCAGCGTTTGAACGCGCCGCTGAGTTCGCGCAGGCGCGTGGCCCCGAGACCAATGGCGCAAAGCCCATAGACCACCATGCCCGCGACAACCAACACCAACAGCGCCGGGATTCGCAGGCCGGGGGTTATCAACGTTTCTGAAAGTGCATCCGCACCAAACCAAAGCGCCAGCCCCATAAGCCCCGAGGCCAGCGCAATCCGGGGCAGGCGCGAAGACAGCCGTGCATCAATTCGGGAGGCTGCGCCCATGTTGCGCGACCCGATCCACAACAGGATTACCATGGCCCAGGCCGCCAAAGTCGTCGCCAATGCTGCTGCCAGATAACCCAGCACTGACATTAAACCGATGGCGACTCCGGCATTCACGATCATCGCGACAAGCGCGTAGTAAAACGGGCGTTTCGTGTCCTCGCGTGCGAAAAACAGCGGTTGCAACACCTTTTGCAGCACAAAAGCCGGAAGCCCCGCGCCGTAGATCGCCAGCGCCGCCGCCGTGGCCGCGACATCCGCCGCACCAAAAGCACCGCGCCCAAAAAGGACTGAAATCAGCGGGGCGGGGATGACAATCAGCGCAACAGCCGCAGGAAGGGTCAGCAACAGCGCAAACTCAGCCGCGCGGTTCACGGCGTCCTGTCCACCGCCGTCGTCACCGGCCCGCAAACGCCGTGACAGATCAGGCAGCAACACCACGCCAATGGCAATGCCAACAACGCCAAGGGGCAGTTGATAAAGCCGGTCGGCATAGTTCAGCCAAGCGACGGCACCGTCAAAAAAACTGGCGACCTGGCGTCCGACCAGCAGGTTCACCTGAACGACACCGCCTGCAAGCGCCGCCGGGGCTGCAATCACGGCAAGGCGTTTTAACTCGGGCGTCATGCGGGGCATACGCGGTCTGAAGTTCAATCCCGCGCGTCCCGCCGCCGACCACAAAAGCGCAAGCTGTGCGACGCCCGCGACAGGCACGGTCCAGGCCAGCGTTAGGCCGAAATCCCAGCCCAGCATCCAGGCTAACAGCATGGCGCTGACAAATAGGATGTTCAGCAAAACCGGCGCTGCCGCTGCAATCCAGAACCGCCCCATGGCATTCAGCGCCCCCGACAAAAGGGCCGCAAGCGAGATGAAAAGGATATAGGGAAAGGCAATCCGGCCATAGCTGACCGCCAGGTCAAAACGCTCGTCTCCACGAAACCCCGAAGCCATGGCCAGCACCAGCCAGGGCATCGCCACCATTGCAATCAGCGTCAGCACAATCAGGATCGAGGCGAGGCCGCCAAAGGCATCGCGGGCAAAGCTCTCGGCGTCTTCACCGGCCTCTACCTTTTTGGAAAACATCGGCACAAAGGCCATGTTGAACGCGCCTTCTGCGAAAAAGCGGCGGAACATGTTGGGCAGGGAAAAGGCAATCAGGAACGCCTCGGCTACCGGCCCCGCACCGAGGAATGCCGCGATCATGATGTCGCGGGCAAATCCGGCAATCCGGCTCAGTAGGGTCCAGAACCCAACGGTCAGAAATCCCGACAGCAATCGGATCGGCCGGGTCATGAGGCCATGGCCCCTTCAAACCCCTGTTCAATCGCCTGCAACAGTCGTTTTTCCAGCGCTGCGCGTTTGGATTGGGAATGTAGTTTCAGGCCAAACATGTCTTTGACGTAAAACACATCCACCGCCTGCACCCCATAGGTCGCGATCACGGCACTTGCGATGTAGATGTTGTTGGCAGAAATCGCGCGTGTCAGATCAAACAACAAACCGGGTCGATCCCGGGTATCAACTTCGATGATCGTGTAAATCTCCGAACCTTCGTTGTCGAAAGTGATCTCGGTCGGCACGATGAAATCTTTCTCGCGCTTTTTGAACTTGTCGCGGTCCTTCAGAGCATCGCCAGCAACGACCTTGCCGCTCAGGGCCTTGTTGACCATATTGGACAGGCGCTTGAGGCGGCTTTCCTCATAAGGGTTGCCTTTGGCATCCTGCAACCAGAAGACCGAGGTCGCAAAGCCGTCCGACGATGTATAAGTCTTGGCATCAACCACATTGGCCCCAACAAGGGCCAGCGCCCCGGCCAGCCGGGAGAAGATGCCCGGATGATCCTCCAGCGCAAAGCAGGCACGCGTCGCGTCCCGGTCCGGGTCAAGGTTGAAATCCGACAGGATCTCGCCGGGCTTGATCCGTGCCAGCAAATCCGCAAACACCCGATGGCTTTCCAGATCAAGACCCTGCCAATAGGGATCGTAATGACGTTCCTGTTCATGGGTGATGGCGGTGTCGCTCCAACCTTTTAGCACTTTGGCAAGCTCGCTGCGGGCCTCGTCCACACGCAGATGGGTGGCGGTGCCTTCCATGCCCTCGGACATCATCCGGCGTGTGGCATGATAAAGGTCGCGCAATAGCTGCGCTTTCCAGTTGTTCCAGGTGCCCGGCCCGACGCCGCGAATGTCGCATACCGTCAATACCGTCAACAGCTTCAGCCGGGTGCGGCTTTGTACGATCCGTGCGAAATCCCGCACCGTCCGGGGGTCGGACAAATCGCGTTTTTGCGCTACATCGGACATCAACAGGTGATGACGTACCAACCATTCAACGGTTTCGCATTCCCCGGAATCCAACCCCAGACGCGGGCATAGCTGCCGGGCGATTTCAGCGCCGAGGATCGAATGGTCCTCTTTGCGCCCCTTGCCGATGTCATGCAAAAGCATCGCCACAAACAGCACCCGACGATTGACGCCCCGTTTCAGGATTGCCGAGGCAACTGGCAGGCTTTCAACCAACTCGCCGTCTTCGATCTGGCTCAGTGTGGAAATGCACTGAATCGTATGCTCGTCCACCGTGTAGTGATGGTACATATTGAACTGCATCATCGCCACAATTGGTTGGAATTCCGGGATAAACGCCCCCAGGACCCCCAATTCATTCATCCGCCGCAACCCCCTTTCAGGATTGCCGTGGTCCAGCAGCATATCCAGAAACAAGTGGTTTGCTTCAGGGTTTGCCCGCATGTCGTCGTCGATCAGGTGCAGGTTGGCGGTCAGCAGGCGCATCACGTCGGGATGCAGCAGATAGCCGGTTCGAAGGCCCTCTTCAAAGACTCGCAACAGGTTCAGATTATCGGCCAGAAAAGCCTCGGGATCAGCGATGTTGATGCGGTTCTGGTCCAGCCGATAGCCACTGCGAAGACGCGTCGTCAGACGTCGCCCGGCACGCGATAACAATTCGCCGACGCGCGGCTGGCGTTTGACATGCTGAGCCTCCAGCCCGGTCAGGAAAACCCGCGTCAGTTCGCCGACCTGTGTTGCATGGCGAAAATAATCCTGCATGAAATATTCCACGCCGCGGCGGCCACTGTCGTCCTTGTAACCAAGGATGCGTGCGATCTCGACCTGCGCATCAAACGTCAGATGTTCGCTCGCGCGTTTTGCCAGAAGGTGCAGATGACAACGCACCGTCCAGAGGAACTTTTCGGCCCGCTGAAACGTCTGAAATTCGGTGGTCGTGAACATGCCGTGGTCCACCAATTCCTCGGCCCGTTCGGCGCGGTGGATATATTTGGCGATCCAGAAAAGCGATTGCAGATCGCGCAGACCGCCTTTGCCTTCCTTCACGTTGGGTTCGACCATGTAGCGCTGACCGCCCTGCTTGCGGTGCCGCTCGGCGCGTTCTTCCAGCTTGGCCTCGACGAACTCAGCGGCCGTATCCTTGAAAAGGTCGCGCCAAAGCCGGGATTGCATGTCAAGGGCAAGCTTGGTGTCACCGGCAACACAACGGCTTTCCAAAAGCGAGGTGCGGATGGTGTAGTCCGCCTTGCCAAGCCGCAAGCAATCGCTGGACGTGCGGGTTGCATGGCCGATCTTCAGCCGCAAATCCCAGAAGATATAAAGCATCGTCTCCACGACACTTTCCGCCCAGGGTGCGCGTTTTCGCGGCATCAGGAACAGCAGGTCAATGTCGGAAAAAGGGGCCATTTCAGCCCGCCCATAGCCGCCGACTGCCAGCACCGAAAACCGCTCGGCGGCGGTTGGGTTGGGAAGCGGATGCAGGATTTCCCGCGCGATCCTCGTCGTTGCCCGGACCAGATTGTCGGTCAGGGCCGACCAGGAATGGATGGCCGTTAAAGTATCAAAAGGGTTTGCCCGAAGATGATCTGCGATCCGTGCAAATCCCGCCTTATAGGCCGTATCAAGGATTTCAACGGCTCTTGCGCGGACCTCTAGGGTTGTCTCATCGGCACTGATGGCCGCCTGCAATTCTGCAACGGCGACATCGGGGTCGAATAATTCGGCCGCGGGGCAGATCAGCCCGGAGTGGTCGTCAGACATGCCCGCAGATTTCCCACTCAGAAACCAAGTCCGCCAAAGCTGCGGGGGGCGGGATCAATGACCACGGCCGTGTTTTCCTGGATTTCGACTATCGCCATTGCGCGTTCGTTGGTGCCATCTGCCAGCAGGCGGAAAATGCCATTCACCCCGGCAAAGCCCGAGCTTTGTGTCAAACGCGCCCGGCTCAGCGCGTCAGTGTTACCAGATGCAATCAGCGCCCCAACGGCGGCAACACCGTCATAGGCAATCCCGGCCAATGGATGCGGTGTGCCTCCATAGGCAGCTTTGTAACGATCCGTAAAGGAACCGGTCAGCGCAGGATCAGGCAGCGCGAACCAACCACCCTGCAAACCCGTCAGCGACAGGGTCTGTGTCGGGATGTCCCAACGGGTCAGACCCATGTATTTGATCTCCTTCGGATCGACCGAGTTTTCCGGCAGCAATTGTGCAAGGATCGGCAAGGCACCGGCGCTGTCCGATGTGAAAAAGATCGAATCCGCGCCGGAATCGCGCACTTGCTGGGAAATGCCGCGTACCGCCTGAACCACGCCCTGTTGCGAAAATTCATAGCTGGAGGTGCCTGCAAGCGAAGTCCCCTCACGCGAAATCGCGCTAGCAATCGCATTGCGTCCCGCCGCGCCAACCAGATTGTCGGCATGAACGATTACCGTATTGCGCAGGCCTTTGGACGCGGCGTAGGAAATCATCCGATTGGCGGTATTTTGAAATGTATGGCCCAGGACAAAAACATTGCCACCGGCAACATCCGTGTTGTTGGAAAAGCTCAGAACCGAAACTCCCCGATCCTTGACCGCCGCACCGGCAGCAACCGCAGAATTGCCGAACACGGGTCCCAGAATGATTTTGGCACCTTCCGAAACAGCGGTTTTAGCGGCACTTGCGGCCCCTTCTTCCGTGCCGGAGGTGTTATAAATGCGCAAATCAATCTCAACATCGCCCAGATCGTTTACCGCCAGTTGCGCGGCGTTCTGCAGGCTGGTTGCCAGCACGTTATTGGTGTTTTCGCCACTGCCATAGGGCACCAAAAGCGCTACCGGCACCGGGTTCTTGGAGTTCACCACAGGGCCGCCGCCGCTAATATCAAGCTCGCAGGCCGCAAGAAAAAGTAACGCCGCAACAAGGCTGAGCGGCCGGAACAAACTACGGAAAATACGGGACATCGGGCAAAACGCTCCTAAACTGCTGGCAAGCCCCCCCGGGACTGTGTCAAAACTTAATTGAGAGTGGCGTTCAAGTAAACGGCAAGCTGGACATAGAGTGACATTGTTGAACGAAAATCGCCAATCCCCCGACGCCGGCCTCTATTTCGTGGCTACGCCCATAGGAACAGCAAGCGACATCACTTTGCGCGCCCTCGATCTGTTGCAAAATGTCGACATTCTTGCCGCAGAAGACACACGCAACACGCGGCGGCTGCTGGATATTCATGGGGTAAAGCTCGAGGGGCGTCCGTTGATCCCTTACCATGACCATAATGGTGCACAGCAACGCCCGCGGTTACTGGCAGCCTTGGCGGAAGGAAAAACCGTCGCCTATGTCTCCGATGCAGGCACGCCGTTGTTAGCTGATCCCGGCTATTCGCTGGCCCGTGCGGTGATCGACGCCGGGCTCAGCGTTTTTGCCGCACCCGGGGCCTCGGCACTGCTGGCGGCGCTTTCCGTCGCTGGATTGCCAACGGATCGGTTTTATTTCGCAGGCTTTTTGCCACCCAAAACGAAGGCGCGGCGTGATCTGCTGGCCAGCTACGGCGCGATCCCCGGCACGCTGGTATTCTATGAAAGCCCCAAGCGGCTTGGAAAAACGCTTGCCGACATGGCCGATAACCTTGGTTCCAGATCCGCGGCTGTCTGCCGTGAATTGACCAAGAAGTTCGAAGAAACCCGGCGCGGCAGCCTGTCTGATCTGGCCGAAATTTACGCGACCTTAACACCCAAGGGCGAGATTGTGATTGTCGTCGGCCCCGGCGAAAAACCCGCCGCAGACGAGGACGAGATCCTGAATGCTCTTGCAACATCTATTGCCACCGGCACATCCAAACGCGACGCCATTGCGGAGGTGGCCGCCACTTTCGATTTGCCGCGCAAGCAGGTCTATCAACTGGCCCTCACGCTAAAGCCGCGATGAGCGGTCTTAAATCCTACCAAAAGGGTCTGCTTGCGGAGGGCATCGTAGAACAGGCCTATTGCCGCGAAGGGGCGTCAGTGATTGCGCGGCGGTATCGCTCCGGTGCGGGTGAAATCGACCTGATCTTGCGCAAAGGCCCGGTGGTAATTTTTGTAGAGGTCAAAAGCGCGCGTACTCTGGATCGCGCCGCCGAAAGCCTCGGCCAGCGGCAAATCGCACGTTTGATGCAGGCAGGCGAAATTTGGCTGGCGGCGAAAGAGCCTCAGGGAACCAATTGTCGTTTCGATGTCGCCCTTGTCGATGATCGGGGCCGCCTCCGACGGATCGAAAACGCGTTTTTGGCCTGATCACGACCTGCCCGGTTGCAACGGCCCGATCTTTGGCCCAAATGTCAGGGGAAACCTCAATCTTTGGAGCCCCGGCCATGTCCCTCAAAGTTGCTATCCAGATGGACCCGATCGACAATATCGACATCAACGCCGACAGCTCCTTTCGCATCGCCGAAGAGGCACAATCGCGCGGCCACCAACTGTTTTATTACACCCCCGACATGCTGGCCTATCAGGAGGGCCGCGTGACCGCTAGGGGGTGGCCGCTGAAGGTCCGCCGTGAGGTCGGCAATCATTTCAGCCTTGGCGAAAAGCAGGAGATTGATCTGGCGGACTTGGATGTCGTCTGGCTGCGCCAGGACCCGCCGTTCGACATGGGATATATCACAACGACCCATATTCTTGATATGATCCACCCCGCTACGCTTGTGGTGAACGACCCGATGTGGGTGCGCAATTATCCTGAAAAACTGCTGGTCCTGCAATTCCCCGACCTCACCCCGCCAACCACAATCGCACGGGATCTGGCCACTCTGAAAGCTTTCAAGGATAAACACGGCGACATCATCCTGAAGCCGCTTTACGGCAATGGCGGGGCAGGGGTCTTTCGCCTTGGCCCGGAGGATCGCAATCTGAACTCGCTCCATGAGCTGTTCGCAGGTATCAACCGCGAGCCTCTGATTGCGCAGAAATTCCTGCCCGACGTGGCCGCTGGCGACAAGCGAGTGATCCTGATCGACGGCGAGGCGGTCGGCGCGATCAACCGTGTGCCTGCCAAGGGCGAAACCCGTTCCAACATGCATGTCGGCGGGCGCCCCGAAAAAATCGAGATGTCCGAACGCGATCGGGAGATCTGCGCCCGTATCGGCCCGCTCCTGCGCGAAAAAGGGCAAATCTTCGTTGGCATCGACGTGATCGGCGGCTTTCTGACCGAGATCAACGTTACTTCACCCACAGGCATTCAGGAACTGGAACGCTTTGACGGGATCAATGTGGCAGAGAAAATCTGGACCGCAATCGAAGGACGCCGGGCCAAATGAAATACCCGCTCTGGCTTTTGAACGGCTACCTTCGCGCGGTTGAGCGCCCGGCGCTGGCACGCGCGAAATCGCCCGAAGTCGCGCGAAATCGGTTCCTGCGATCAGCGCGGCTCAATTTCGTCATGCCACCCCGCATGATCCTTTCGGAACGTAGCCTCGGGCCCAAAGACCAGCCGATCCGCAGCCTGTGGGTCCAGCATTCAGATGCCGCCAAACCTGGTTTGATCCTCTATTTTCACGGCGGAGGCTATTTCTTTGGGCAACCTGAAACCCACGCGGCTATGCTCGCGCGGATTTCGCAACTAACCGGTTTGCCCGCGATTCTGCCGGATTATCGCAAGGCCCCGGAACACCCTTTTCCCGCGGCCCCCGAAGATGCGCTTGCGGCTTACCGCGCCCTGCTTGATCTGGGGTATGCGCCGGATCAGATCGTGCTTGGCGGTGATAGTGCCGGAGGTGGTCTGGCCCTTTCTCTTTTGCAGGAAATACTCAAATCCGACCTTCCGAAACCGGGTGGCGTTTTCTTATTTTCGCCCTGGACGGACCTCACGATTTCCGCTCAAAGCCATCATTCAAACGCCAGGGCAGAGGCGGTCTTGCCGCCCGAACGCATGGCCGAAACCGCCGCGGGCTTTCTGAACGGCGCTGATCCGAAAACCCCTGCAGCCTCGCCGCTCTATGCGGATTTCACCGGTGCGCCGCGCATCTTCATTCAGGTTGGCTCAAAGGAAATCCTGCTGGACGACAGCACTGATCTTGCGGACCGCCTGAAGGCACAAGGGGTCGCGGTTGACATTGAGGTTTTTGAAAACACACCACATGTCTGGCAGATTTTCCAAAGCCGTCTGAAGGAGGCCGATCAGGCGCTTTTGGCGCTTGCCGATTGGTTGGCGAAAGGTACACCCCCGGGCAGAGCCAAGCCCGAGGCCAGCCGGTAAGACAAAGCTTCGGCGACATGCGGGGTGGCAATATCCTTGTCGCCGTCGAGATCAGCAATGGTTCGCGCAACCCGTTGCACGCGGTGAAACCCCCGCGCACTCAGGCCAAATCGCAACGCCGCACGGTCCAGCATTTCCCGCGCCTCCCCATTCAAGGGCGCAATGTCGTCCAGCATGGCCCCTTCGGCGTCGGCGTTGACCAGATGCGCATCCGATCCGGCAAAACGATCCCGTTGTACGTCCCTGGCGGTGGCGACCCGTGCGGCCACATCAGCGCTTGTTTCTCCGCTGCCGATGGAACTCAAGTCACCGATGGACACCGAGGGCACCTCAAGGCGTAGATCAAAGCGATCAAGTAAAGGCCCGGAAATCCGCCCCATATAATCCTCCCCACAGATCGGTGCACGATTGCAGGCCCGGTTGGCATCTCCCAGATAGCCGCACCGGCAGGGGTTCGCCGCCGCGACCAGCAGGAATTTGCAGGGATAACGGATATGCGCATTGGCTCGCGCCACCACGACATCACCGGTTTCAATCGGCTGGCGCAGGGTTTCCAGCACCGGGCGCGGAAATTCTGGGAATTCGTCCAGAAACAAAACCCCATGATGGGCCAGCGATATTTCACCCGGTCCCGCCCCGCGTCCACCCCCGACAATTGCCGCCATCGAGGCAGTGTGATGGGGTGTTCGAAACGGGCGGCTACGCGAGATTCCACCTTCCTCCAACAGCCCGGCAAGCGAATGGATCATCGAGGTTTCCAGCGCTTCTTCGGGACTGAGCGGAGGTAAAATCCCCGGCATTCTTGCCGCCAGCATGGATTTCCCTGCCCCCGGTGCGCCGACCATCAGAAAATGGTGACGACCCGCCGCAGCAATTTCCAACGCGCGTTTGGCGCGTTCTTGGCCGCGCACATCAACGAGGTCTCGATGATTTGGTGTAGTGACGACTTCGCCGGGGCTGGCGCAGGCAAGGGTGCGCTGGCCATTTAAATGTTGCAACGCCGCCAGCAGGGTTGCGGGTGAAATCACCTCCAGATCATCGACCCAGGCCGCTTCGGCCCCCGATCCTTCGGGGCACAGCAGCCGATAGCCACCACTTGCTGCCGCCATTGCGGCTGGTAACGCTCCGATCACCGGTACCATGCGCCCATCAAGCGACAATTCCCCCAAAGCCACGGTTCGCGCGGCCTCTTCTTCGGGGATGGCGCCGATGGCGGCCAGCAAAGCAAGCGCAATCGGCAAATCGTAGTGCGAGCCTTCCTTGGGCAGATCGGCTGGCGACATGTTTATGGTGATCCGCTTGGCTGGCAGTGCAATAGACAGCGCGGTAAAAGCCGCGCGAACCCTTTCGCGCGCCTCTGACACCGCCTTGTCGGGCAGACCGACCACCGAAAAGGCTGGTAGGCCGGGTGATAACGCGCATTGCACCTCGACGATGCGGGCATCCACGCCCTGAAAGGCGACCGTATAGGCAAATGCAACCATGGTTTCTCCCTGATCCGATCTCAGGGGTAGCCGCTTTGGTCTTTAAGTTTGGTAAATGGCCTGGAAAGCAGGCCATGCCAGCGGGTCACAAAGTGTCTCGTCGCGGCGGAAGGGATTGCAAAACCCAAAGACCCGCCCGTCGATCTCCAGAAAATCCGTGACCGGCTTGCCGGAATAGGGGCAGGTCTGGTTTTCCGAGGGGCCGGATGTTGTCGCAACGGCCTTCAGGGGCTCGGGGCCCGGCCAATCCATTGCGCCAAAATCGCGCTTGTACCATTCCAGAACCGCGCCGCGTGCCAGCCCCATGGCCCGCCATTGGCGAAATTCATGATCACAAAGCACCTGCTCCACATAGGCCGCGGCATTTTTCCCAACCGGTAGACCATAGCCCGCAATCCGCGCGGCAACCGGCGCAAAGAACGAATCCGCCGCAGAATATGCGCCCAGCAGCCAAGGACCGGGGGTGCTTTTGCGGCTTTGGGCGTGGTCCCAGATGGTTTCGATCCGCTTCAGGTCTGCCAGCACATCCTCGTCCGGGTGAAACGCGCTATAGGACAGCCGCAAATTCATCGGGCAGGCCGCACGCAGCGGCCCAAATCCAGACGCCATTTCTGCGGCCAACGTACGGGCGTTCGCGCGGTCCGCCGGGTCTTGCGGCCATAAACCGACGCTTGGATGACGGCTCGCCAGTTCTTCAGCGATGGCAAGGGATTCCGAAACCGCAATGCCTTCGGGCGTGATCATCGTTGGCACGGTTTTTGCGGGCGCGACCTTGGCAAGTTGCTCCGAGACCGGCCGTGGATCGTCAAACGGGACCATCTCGGTTTTGACCGGAATGCCGAACTTGGCGAACAACAGCCAGCCGCGCAGCGACCAACTCGAATAGGCGCGATCGCCAATGTAAAGCGTATATGTCATGCTCGGAAATCTAGGGTCGAAATTCTGACATAGCCAGCCAGAAATCGTGATGCCGATGATCACAAATCCCGATTTCAAACCAAATGATTAACCCCACGCACCCGCCAGTGGGGATCGGTGAATTGCAACCTTGTCACGCTCAGGTTGCTGATCTCAAAACTCAAGGCAGAGGCTGCGTCCAGCCGGGCCGCTCGCTGCACCTGTGTCAGGATCACCCCAAAATGCCCCACAGCGATAATATCCCGCCCGGAATGCCGGGCATTTATTTCATCGACAAAGGCGCTGACCCGCGCGGCGGTGGCATTCCAGCTTTCACCGCCCGGCGGGGTCACGTCGCCGGGGTTTTGCCAGAAAGAGCGGCTAAGATCGGGGTCGCTCGCGGCAATGTCGGCAAAGTTGCGCAGCTCCCAATCGCCAAAGTGGATTTCCCGGATGCGTTCCTCGTGGGGCAGACGTTTGCGCCCCTTCTGGATCGCATCGGCCGTCGCAACACAGCGCTGCAAGTCCGAAGACACTACCAGCGCATCTCGAGGCAATGCCGCATCAAGTCGTGCCAGCGCGGCCTTGTCACCAAGATCAGCGGGCAAATCGCTCCAGCCAACCATGCCTTTTGCATGGGTCGGGCCGTGACGTACCCAATGCCATGTGGTCATTGCGATGCTCCCGGCAAATCGCCCTTCAGGATCAGCGGCAGGCCGGCAACAACCAACACCACGCGATCCGAAACGGCGGCGATTGCCTGATTGAGCCGCCCCTGATGGTTGCGAAACTGCCGCGACAGCCTTTCCATTGGCACAAGGCCGGCTCCAAGCTCGTTGGTGACGCAGATCGTCGGGCCTTTACGCGCCGTCAAAGCGCTGATCAGGCGTTGGGTACTTGCGTGAATATCCCTATCCGCCGCCATCTGATTGGCCAGCCACATGGTCAGGCAATCGACCAGCAGCAATGCATCGGGCGCAGCGTTCTCAATCGCGGCTGCCAAGTCAAGCGGTGCTTCCAGCGTTTGCCATTCTGCCCCTCGCGTTGATTGATGCGCCGCGATTTTAGCGGCCATTTCGTCGTCCCGGTTTTCGGCGGTTGCGATGTATATCCGGGGCGAAAATCCAAGGCTCAACGCTTCGGCATAGGCGCTTTTGCCCGAGGCCGCACCGCCGATGACCAGCGTAAGATTAGTGCCAGAAATAGTCATTTCACAGCCCTAGCAGGCGATCGGGCCCAGCAAAAGCCCCGCCTTGACCTTGAACCGGCTCAATCCAGCGCCTAGACAGGTTTCAGGCGTGTGAAAGGGATCGCAGATGCTGGACGGAAAACGCATTCTTCTCATCATTTCAGGGGGTATCGCGGCCTTCAAGGCGCTTGATTTGATCCGCCGCCTGCGCGAACGCGGCGCAGCCGTCACCCCTGTCATGACCCCTGCGGCGGGCGAATTTGTAACCCCCCTGTCGGTTTCCGCATTGGCGGGAGAAAAAGTCTTTCGCGACCTCTTTGATCTCACCGACGAAGCGGAAATGGGCCATATCGAATTGTCGCGCTCTGCCGATCTGATCGTAGTTGCGCCTGCCAGTGCCGATCTGCTGGCCAAAATGGCAACCGGGCTGGCCAATGATCTGGCATCGACCCTGTTGCTGGCAACCGATACGGCGGTTCTGGCTGCACCGGCGATGAATGTGCGGATGTGGGATCACAAGGCGACACAGCGCAATATCGAAATGCTTCGTGCGGATGGCGTGCATTTCGTCGGCCCAAACGAGGGGGACATGGCCTGCGGGGAATTTGGACCCGGACGAATGGCCGAACCATTGGAGATCGTCAGCGCAATTGATACCTTACTGGCGGATGGCCCGCTTCGGGGGCGCAAGATCGTTGTCACCTCCGGGCCGACAAATGAACCGATTGATCCGGTCAGGTATATCGCGAACCGGTCTTCGGGGGCACAAGGCACCGCGATTGCAGCCGCACTCGCCGCACTGGGGGCCGAAGTTCACTTTGTCACCGGTCCCGCCTCGACGCCGCCACCCAAGGGGGTACGCGTCATCGCAGTTGAAACAGCCGCTGAAATGGAACAGGCCGTCAAGGCGGCTTTGCCTGCGGATGCGGCGATTTTTGCGGCAGCGGTGGCGGATTGGCGCGTTGCCAGTGCCACCTCCTCCAAGATCAAAAAGGACGCAAGCGGTGCGTTGCCGGCATTGGAATTTGCCGAAAACCCAGACATTCTGGCCGGTGTTTCACAGTTGAAAAAGGGCCGCCCCAAGCTGGTTATCGGCTTTGCCGCTGAAACCGATGATGTGATCGCCAATGCAACCGCCAAGCGCAAGCGCAAGGGGTGCGACTGGATCGTCGCCAATGATGTCAGCCCCGCGACCGGGATCATGGGGGGGACTGAAAACGCCGTGACGGTGATTTCTGCAACCGAGGCAGAGGAATGGCCCCGTATGGGGAAAGATGCCGTTGCACGCAAACTGGCCGCCAAAGTTGCCGAGACCTTCAAATGAGCCGACCAAACATAGCGGTTCAATTCACTGATGCCGCTGATCGCGACATTGCCCTGCCGTCCTTTGCAACATCCGGCGCGGCGGGGGCAGATATCCGCGCCAATCTTGCGGCAAGTGACCGCGCCGCCGGGGTAATACTAGAGCCCGGCGCACGCGCATTGATCCCGACCGGATTGCGCTTTGCTATCCCTCAAGGCTTCGAAGTACAGCTTCGCCCGCGCTCGGGTCTGGCGCTAAAGCAGGGGATTACGCTTCTCAACACGCCCGGCACCATCGACAGCGATTACCGCGGCGAGGTTGGCGTCATCCTGATCAACCACGCGCAACAGCCCGTCACCATCACCCATGGCGAGCGGATTGCCCAATGCGTTGTGGCCCCCGTGACACAAGCCACATTCACACTGGCAGCGGCACTCGACGACACCGGCAGGGGCAGCGGCGGCTTTGGCTCGACAGGTCGGACCTGATGGCGCTGATCCTGCTTGGCATTGCGTTTCTGGTTGTGCTGGGGGTGATCATGGGGGCCTCGCGGCTGGCGATCTCGTCGCTGGTTATACCGGTCCTGCTCTTTGTCTTGGTCGTCCAATTGGTTCTGCCGGATGGCCATGCGCTGCGCGAGGCCACTGGTGGCTCCCTTGCGGCCTGGGCCGTTGTCGCCGGTCTGGCCGGGGTCATTGCCCTTTACGTTCTGGGTCTGCGCTGGTTGCGGGGCCGTGTGCGCGCAAAAGCTGTGCCAGACACTCAAGAGGGACCGTTTTCCGAAGTCGAACTGGAACGCTATGCCCGCCATATCGTCCTTCATGACATCGGCGGCCAAGGTCAGCAAAAGCTGAAAAACGCCCGCGTTCTGGTGGTTGGGGCAGGGGGGCTTGGAGCGCCGGTTCTGCTCTATCTGGCGGCAGCGGGTGTTGGGCGGATCGGCCTGATTGATGACGATGTGGTCAGCCTGTCGAACCTCCAAAGGCAGGTGATCCACCGTGATGCAGACATTGGCGTGCCAAAGGTCTTTTCCGCAGAACGCGCGGTCAAGGCGCTGAACCCGCATGTCGAAACACGTCCCTACAACCGCCCCCTGATCGAGGCGGAGGCAACAGCGCTTTTCACCGAATTTGATCTGGTGATTGACGGAACCGATAATTTCGAAACCCGCGCGATGATCAATCGCGCCTCTGTTGCTACGAAAACGCCGCTCCTCTCTGGCGCAATCAGCCAATGGGAGGGGCAAGTGACGCTCTTCACCCCCGGTAAGGATACCGCCTGTTATGCCTGCCTGTTCCCCGAAGCCTCCGCCCCCGGTCTGGTGCGCAATTGTTCGGAGGTCGGCGTGATCGGCGCATTGCCGGGCATTATCGGCGCGATGATGGCCTCTGAAGCGATCAAATACCTGACAGGCGCGGGCAAACCACTGATCGGAGAGATGTTGATTTTCGACGCGCTTTATGTGGAAAGCCGCAAGATGAAACTTGCGCGCAACCCCGCGTGTCCGGTTTGTGGTGATTGATTTTATTTAGCAAATATGTTAATAAGTCCCCGCGATCAGAACCGGATCAACCGGTTCGATCAGGAGGGGAAATCACAATGGAAGAAATCACTTCAAACGTCGCCTGGCTGGCGGTTATCGTCGGTGCGGTCCTGTCGTTTCTGGTCGGCTGGCTTTGGTATTCGCCTATGCTTTTCGGCAAGAAATGGGCCGAAGGCATGGGGGTTGAACTCGGAAATGCCAGCGAAATGCCGATGGCCGCAATGGCATGGCAATTCATCGGCTTGTTGCTGATGAGCTGGTTTGTCGGTGTCACGGCCGTCAATTCGGCGCTTTTCACCGTCATTCTGGCCACTTTGGCTTTTACGGCACTCGGCTATTCCGGCGGCATGTTCGGCAAGCAATCAGGGTATGCGCGAAATGTGAACGCCGGTTATTGGATCGTAAGTCTTGTTGTGATGATCGCAAGCCAAGGCGTGCTTGGCGGGATGTAATCTCATCGGGCCGAGGCTATGACAAAGGGCCGTTAAACTGGTCAGGGCAACAGATTTGGGCGGTGCTTTTGGAACGCTGCCCAAACCTTTACATCATCGCAGGCACAACCTGATCCGGCGGACGGTGGCCGTCTGCGAAGGTTTTGATGTTGATGATCACCTTTTCACCCATTTCAAGGCGACCCTCGTTGGTGGCAGAGCCCATGTGCGGTAGCAGCATCACATTGTCGAGGCCGCGTAGGCGCGGGTTGATTTCTTCGCCCTTTTCAAAGACATCCAGCCCCGCCCCGGCCAATTCACCGGCCCTGAGCATCCGGGTAAAGGCGTTTTCGTCGATCACCTCGCCCCGCGATGTGTTTACCACAAAGGCGGTCGGTTTCATCAGTTTCAATCGCCGCGCATTCAGCAAATGAAATGTCGAGGGGGTATGCGGGCAGTTGATTGACAGAATATCGACGCGGCTCAGCATCTGATCAAGGCTTTCCCAATAGGTCGCCTCCAGCTCTGCCTCTGTCGTGGGGTGGACCTTCTTGCGGTTGTGATAATGGATCTGCAACCCAAAGGCCCGTGCACGGCGGGCAACTGCGGTACCAATCCGGCCCATGCCAAGAATACCCAAGCGCTTGCCGCCGACCCGGCTGCCAAGATAGGCCGACGGCGACCAGCCCTGCCAATCGCCCGATTGCATGACGTTGGAGCCTTCGCGGAACCGCCGCATCACCGTCAGGATCAACGCCATCGCCATATCGGCGGTATCATCCGTCAGAACGCCGCCGGTGTTGGAGACCAGAATGCCCCGCTGGCGGGCGGTTTGCACGTCAATATGATCGAACCCCGCGCCATAATTTGCGATCAGCCGCAGCTTTTCTCCGGCCTGCGCCAGAGCCCTTGCATCAATCGTATCGTTCAGCGTCGGCACCAGCACGTCGGCGCGTTGCATCGCGTCTACCAGGCGTTCGCGAGTAAAGGGTACATCGTCCTCGTTCAATTCGACGTTGAACAATTCCTTCAGCCTGGTCTCCACCGCCTCTGGCAGACGACGTGTGACGACAACACTAAGCTTACCGGTAGTCATTCGATGATTTCCCCTACTGGATTTCTACGTCTCATTGTGCCAAAACTTCCCCAAAGGGGGCAAGGTCAAAAGGCCGCCAGACCCTCGAAAATGAGCGACAATCAGGACCGGGCAGTCCCATGCGCGACACGATGGAGAAATACCGCCGATATATGGCGCTTTTGCTGCTGGTCGTTGGCCTGTTGGCCGCCGCCGCAGGTTACGCCCAAGAGATCGGATCGGTGACAAAACGACCTGTTCCACGATTTGTTTCGATGAAGGCCAGTGAAGGCAACGTGCGCCGCGGCCCTTCGTTGACGCACCGGGTTGACTGGGTTTTCAAGCACCGCGATATGCCGCTGGAAATCATTAGTGAATACGGCAATTGGCGACGGGTGCGAGACGTGGATGGCGCCGGGGGCTGGATGCATTATTCGCTCCTTTCCGGTGTGCGCACTGTGCTTGTCCAAAAGGATTTCACGCCGCTTCGCTCGCGCCCGGAGGTTGGTGCCGCACCCAATGCCTATGCCGAACAGGGGGTCATTGCTTATCTGGATGCTTGCGTTTTTGACTGGTGCAAGATCCGCGCCGGGGGTGAAAAGGGCTGGGTGCTAAAGACCGAGGTCTGGGGCGTTGACCCCGAAGAAATACGTTAGCCCAGCATATCGACATTCGGAAAGGATCGCGAGGTCACAGTAAAAACGACTCGATCTTCAGCTTAAGGTTTCCACTTGAAACCACCTCTGGTTGGCCTCTGGATATAGCAATTGCTCAGCGCAGAATGCAGGGAGGGGTCGGGACCCAAATGATCCCGACCCCCGCCCCCACCACACAAGTTCCCGGAACCCAGACCGGGAGCTTGCGGATATGAATTGCGATCACCTTCGCTCTGTCGCCAACCAGTATCGCGGTTCCCATGCGGTCAATGCGTATCAAGTTGCGCCGGGGTATCCGTCGTTTGCCGAAATCCTTTCCTCAAAGGACAGATTGCACCGCCTTGCTGCTGTTCATCTGAGTTAACGAAAAGTTAACGCATCGTGAAAGGCCAAACCGGCCTTGCCCCCGGTGCGCGACACATCGAATCAACGCCCTGTCATGTTTTTGCCACATTTTGTGTGGCGCACTTGCTTCGCGAAAAACGGCAGTAATTTCAATCCTCTGAAACCTTCAGCTATTGTATCAGAAGGCCAAACAATTGGCGGTGTGCCAACAAACTTGATTCGGATCCACGCCGTTTAGTACAAGCGCCACCCGCCGCTTGCCGACGGATCGGTCGGCTGCCTGTATTTCGATTGGACGCCTGCGGGGTGGACGGGAACCGAGACTTATTTCCAGGATCTGTGGTCAGCAAAATCGACAGGTCCGAGGGCCTCAAGACATCGAACGACTTCCGCTGGCGTTCTGTCCCATCCTTTCCGAAAGACCACATGTGCAGGCAGGACTTTTAGACGAAAATTAACAAATTCAATCGCTTACGACGATCAATACCCCGTCGACCCCTCAACCCGACCCAAAAAACCACGGCACCGCCTGGCCCGCGTGGGGAACCCTTGGCTTGGCGCATTGGCCGGTGCGTGTTATCGGCAGGTAAAACAAGACCGAGCAGACCAACCGAAATGACCCAACTGAAATGCTGACGTCCAGACCCGTTCTTGCCGCTATACTTATCGTAGCAGAGCTTTGCCTGTTGATATTGCTCTACCAGCTTTCCGCCGCGCTTGAATGCCGCCTGACAGGGGCAGAGACAGCCTGTCTGGCCCTGCGCTCGATCGCGCTGCGAACGTTGACGATGCTGTTTGCGTTGCTGGTGTTTCTCTGGCTTGATCGCGGCGCACTCGACAACCTTTTGCAGCGGGTGCGCGAAACAACGACGTCACACCTTTTACTTGCGCTGCATGGGATTGGCGTTGGCCTCATGATTTTGCCGGTGCTGGTTTTCGGGGCGGACGGGGTTCAGCAAAGCTTTCAGGCGTCGCTTTTGCTGATGGCTGTGGGTGCGCTTTTGTCCGGGGTTGGTTTGATCCGCTGGGTCTTGCCGTTCCGCGCGTGGTGGGGATGGCTCCGCCGCGACAGTTGGAAGCTTCCATTGGTGGCCGCGATTGCCCTGTTGTTGCCGGAACTGGCAGCACTGGTGGCCCCGATCTGGACATTCTCTACGCTGAATGTCGCGACGTTTGATCTGGTCGCGATGGTCCTGAGGCTGAGCAGTGCCGAGGTTTTGGTCGAGCCCGACATCATGGGGATCGGCGTTGACGGTTTTCATGTGATCATCGCGTCACAATGTTCGGGGGTCGAAGGTTTCGCACTCGTTACCGGATTCATGGCGATCTACGCACTTTTGCTGCGCGGAGATCTTCAAACCTGGCGCTACTGGGGCGTGTTGTTTCCGCTGGCGATCTTGGCCAGTTGGATCCTGAATATCCTGCGCATTGCCGGGCTGATCCTTCTTGGGGCGTATGTGTCTCCGGAACACGCGGTCAACGGCTTTCACTCTTACGCGGGTTGGCTGATGTTTACCCTCATGTCCATCGGCATTGTGATTATCGCGGAATATGTGCCGTGGTTTCACAAGCGGCAGCGACAGCCGGTCAGAATTGCAGCCGACACTGATGACCCAGTGCCCTTGATCCTGCCTTTTGCCGTGATGATGCTGTCCGCCGTTCTGGCCGCGACGTTCTGGCCCGACCCTGATCTTGGTTACCCGCTGCGGGTTTTGATGATGGTGGGTATCCTTGCGGTTTTTTGGCGGTATCTCGTCAAGCTGCCTTGGCGTTTTGATCCCGTCTCGCTGGTGGCGGGGCTGGCAATCGGAGTTGTCTGGATCGTTTTTGCAGAGCCTTTGACCGGCGCAACAAAAACGCCTGATACATTCTGGATTATCATGCGCATAACCGGCACAATCGCTCTGGTCCCGATCATCGAAGAATTGTTTTTCAGGGGCTACATCCTAAAGCGCCTGAACAGCGGTGGCCTTTTGATGATGATCCTGGCCCTTGGTGTTTCAACCGGTCTGTTTGCCCTTTTGCACGGCAAATGGATCCTCGCCGTATTCGCCGGGTTAGTTCTGGGTGGGATTTACCTCAGGCGCAACCGGGTTACGGACGCGATCCAAGCCCATGCCAGCGCAAACAGTTTGATCGCGATCTGGGCGTTTGTAACAGGCAATTGGACTTTGATCTGAAACCGCCTCAACCCTTGTTGCGGCGGCGGCGAAGCTCCCAGGTCAGCAGTAGCAATGCGCCGACCACGGCGACGGCGGCAAGCCCGGCGGTGACGTCAATTTCGGGTACCCGCGTATAGTTTCGGGTGTGTGTGTTGCCCGATTGCGTTAGCCAGGTAAAACGGTCCTGAGCGATCGCCGGCAGTGCCGTTGCCATAGTTGTAAGAGCGGCAATGCCCGCTACTGAAAGTTTGGTGAATACATGGCGCATGATGCAGCCTCCTTAACGGATAATTATGCCCCCAAAACCCGACACCCTCATCTTAACCGTTAATTAACAGGCAGAAAACCGGCGAAAAAACGGCATTTGATCGAAGATGGGAACAACACCTGCAAAGAGGCGACTTTGTCGCTGATCCTCGGACAATTGTATAGACGAAAGTGCGTGACCTACGCGTTTGCGTCTGCGATTCGATCACAATGGCGATTGGCCGGATCAGCGCTAAGTCAGCCCTTCACCGGCCCTGATGCCAATCAGAACCCGATAACCCATTGTAAAGCCCGCCAGCACTTGGTTACTTGACCTCCAAACTCAAGGGATGGCCAGCAAATGCACAAAAAGACAAACCGCAACCAAGGATTGATGACACGCGCGATTCACGCCGGCGAGGCCCCGGATGCCACTACCGGCGCATCTGCGCCGGGGATCCACATGTCATCGACTTTTGTGGTGGAAGAGGCGGCAGGCTTTTCAGCACATGACCTCAACGAAGACAGCCCTTACACCTACGCCCGCTGGGCCAACCCAACTGTGCGGATGCTGGAAGAAAAACTGGCCAACCTTGAAGGCGCGGAGGATTGCCTTTGCCTTGCGTCTGGCATGGCGGCAGCATCAGCGATCTTTTTGACCGTGCTATCGGCGGGCGATCATGTGATCGTCTCGGATGTCTCTTACGCCGGGGTGGCAGAACTCGCCCGTGATACCCTGCCGCGTCTCGGGATCGAGGTCAGCCTTGTGGACTTCTCCGATCTTGAGGCGGTTGCCAAAGCTATGCGGCCCAATACCAAGCTGATCCACGCTGAAAGCCCGGTGAACCCGATCATGCGGCTGTGCGATTTACGCGCCATTGCGGATATCGCCCACGCAGGCGGCGCTCTTTTGTCGGCAGATTGCACCTTCACCACGCCCCTTGGGACAAAGGCGATGGAGCTTGGCGTTGATCTGGTGATGCACTCGGCCACCAAATACCTTTGCGGGCACGGCGATGCGATTGGCGGCGCGGTCCTGGGGTCGCGCGAGCTGATCGGTAAATTGCGTCTGGAGGCCGGCATTCATCACGGCGGGATCATGTCGCCGTTTAACGCCTGGATCATCGCACGCGGCGTTTCGACCCTGCCGCTGCGCATGAAAGCCCACGAAGCCGGGGCGCTGGCCGTCGCCCGCTGGCTGGAGGCCGACCCACGAGTAACGCGCGTCCTTTACCCCGGGCTTGAAAGCCATCCGCAACATGACCTTGCGCTTGCGCAGATGACCAACTTTTCCTCCATGCTGGCCTTTCAGGTCGGGGATCGCGCCCATGGTGATGCGGTTGCCGACAAAATGGTCAGCGATCTTGAGATTATCCACTATGCGGTGTCGCTCGGCCATCATCGCAGCCTGATTTTCTGGATGCCTTCCGAGGATATGTTGGCAGGGTCATTCCGCCTGAGCGGCGCTGCGGCCGACAGCTATCGCGCATTTGGCGGCGACGGGATTTTCCGCCTGTCGGTGGGGTTGGAAGACCCCGAAGACCTGATCGCAGACCTTGACGCGGTGCTTTGATCGGCAATCGCCCGCCGATGTCCGTTTTTTGCCTTAATCTGCGCCGAAGAATCGCCCGGATTCGTTTCTAGACAAGGGGCATCCGATTGCTGCCCCTTTGAAAGGACGGATCTATGAAACGAGTGATGATATTACCTGTGGCCCTTTTGGTCGCACTACCTGCGTTGCCTGCAATTGCTGCCGAGGGGGCTGTCAGCTTTGAGGAATGGGACTTGAACGGTGACGGTCAAGTGACCGTTGCAGAGGCGCGCGACAGCTTGTCCAACACTTTCCTCTATTTTGATACCAACAACGACGGCTATCTCGACGCGCTGGACACCGCAGAGGAATCGAGCGGTGAAAACGACGGCGCCTATGTCGTGGACTTTGACGACGACAATCAGGATGATCGGGTGTCACTGGCAGAATTCACTGACCGCGCGGATGATTGGGTCGAAACGATGGATCACAACGGCGATGGAGTTGTCTCATTGGATGATTTTGGCGGCAACGGGTTCAACTGATTGCACGGCTCAACCCAAGCCGCGTTGATCTGAACAGCCGCCGCCCAACCACTTTCTCAACGAATTCTTCCGGCGTGCCAAATCGGCAGGCCGGGGTGCAAACCGCTACGCCCTTGTTTACCAGCAGTAATGCCGACGATTGGGTTTCCGACACGGTTCGAACCCTGATGGGGCGGCACCCGAGAGGGTTCACGAGGGTTATTTACCCGTCGTTTCGCCTGCTGAAGAGGCTAAAAAGGACCAGCTAATTGCGCCACTTGCCGCGCTTATGTCGTTTTCGCGCGGGGCTTAGTCGAGTCCTCCGTTGGACCACGGCCAATAATCTGCAATTTAGCGGCAAATCTTGAATTCGCGGAGAGTCGATCATGAAAACGAACGTCAAAGCACTGGTGGTCGGCGGTGGCGCCGTTGGAACGTCGATTGCCTATCATCTGGCCAAAGCCGGTTGGGACGATGTGATGCTGCTGGAACGCGACGAGCTGACGTCCGGTTCCACCTGGCATGCCGCTGGTCTTTTGCCGCTGTTCAACATGTCCTATGCGACCACGCATATCCACAAATACTCGGTCGATTTTTATAAAACGCTGGAGGAGGAAACCGGCCTCAACGCCGGATTTGCCGTTGTTGGCAACCTGCGCATGGCACAGACGGACGAGCGTATGGACGAATATATGCTCTATGCCTCGACCGCCGAATCCTGCGATGTGCCTTATGAATTCCTGACCCCGGACGAGATCAAGAAACGCTGGCCGCTCATCCGCACCGATGATCTGAAAGGCGCGATCTACCACAACACCGACGGCTACATTAACCCCGCCGATGTCACCATGGCTATGGCCAAGGGCGCACGGCAACGTGGTGTGATGATCGAACGTAAATGGCAGGCCGACGCGTTCAACTGGACGGGAACGCATTGGGAGGTCACCGCGACCAAAATGGTCGAAAAGGGCGGCAATCTGGTCCCGTCAGACGAACAGATCGTCATTACCGCCGAACATGTGATCACCGCCTCGGGCAACCACGCGCAGCGCACTGCCAAGATGCTTGGCATCAAGATGCCTGCGATCCCGGTTGAGCATACGTTCATCGTGATGGATCAGGACCCGGCGCTTGTGCAATGGCGCAAGGACGGCAACCCAGAGCATCCGGTTGTACGCGATGCCGACAGCCAGTCGTATGCCCGCGAAGAACGCGGCGGCTGGATCTTAGGCATTTACGAAAAAGACGCGCCTGCGCGTTTTGAACATGGCGTGCCGGACAGCTTTCGCGCGGACCTCTTCCCGCTCGATCTCGATCGGATTGCCGAACAATATATGGCAATGACCGAACGGGTGCCGTCCTGCGCGGAAAGCGGTCTCAAAGACGATTTCAACGGCCCGATCTGCTACACACCCGATGGCAACCCGCTGGTCGGCCCGGCACCGGGCTTGCGCAACATGTGGCTCGCCGAAGGGTTTTCCTTTGGCATCACGGCGGCAGGCGGCACGGGCTATTACCTCGCTCAGATGATGGTCGAGGGAGAGGCAGAAATCGACATGGCCTCGCTCGATCCAAAACGCTACGGCGAAAACTGGATGACGACGGAATATGCCGCGCGCAAGAACGAAGAATGCTACGACCACGTCTACGTCCTCCACCACCCCGATGAGGAGCGCGCGGCCTGTCGTCCTCTGCGCACCGCCCCGGCCTATGACCGGCAAAAAGCACTGGGCGCGCAATTCGGCTGCGTGAATGGATTTGAGCGTCCGAACTACTTTGGCCCGCTTGATGCCGCCGACAACTTCGACCACGACAGCCGTTCTTTCCGGCGTGGCGCGTGGTGGCAATATGCCGTGGAGGAGGCGAAGGCCATCCGCGAAAACGTCGGCCTGATTGATGCGACGGCCTTTACCAAACACGTTGTCAAAGGACCGGGCGCGACCCAGTTCCTTGACTGGTTCACCTGCAACAAGCTGCCAAAAATCGGCCGGATCAACCTCACCTACGCGCTGACCGCAGCGGGCACGACCCGTACGGAATTCACCATCGTGAGGAACGGCGAGAACAACTACTACCTCGTTTCCGCCGGGGCATGGACCGCCTATGACGCTGATTTCCTTAGGAAAGCTGCCGAGGATAAGATGGCCGAATTTGGCTACATCGAAATCCAGGATGTCACAACGCAGTGGGGCGTCTTCGCAATCGCCGGGCCAAAATCCCGCGAGGTTCTGAACCGTGTGATCGTGGACGCAGACCCGGCGACGGCGCTGTCCAACAAGCGCTTCCCATGGCTTTCTGCGCGTCAGATCGAACTTGGCATGTGCCCGGTCAACGCCATCCGCGTGGCCTACACGGGCGAGCTGGGCTGGGAGCTGCATCACCCCATCGAGATGCAGAATTACCTGTTCGATTTGCTGATGAAAGCGGGCGAAGCTTCAAACATGAAACTTGTCGGGGGCCGGGCGCAAAACTGGTTGCGGCAGGAAAAATCCTACCGCGCCTTTGGCACCGAACTTGGCCGCGACGCCACCCCGCTCGAGGCCGACCTGCCGCGTTTTGTGGACCTGTCAAAAGACTTTCACGGCAAGGCGGAATTGGAGGCCACGGGCATCCGTTCCAAATGCGTCACACTGCTGATCGACGGCCCGGATGATGCCGATCCCTGGGGTCGCGAGGCGCTTTATGTCGGTGACAAGCGCGTCGGTCGCCTGACCTCCGGCGGTTATTCTGTGCATTTCGGAAAGCAAATCGGCATGGGCTATCTGCCCCCCGAACTGGCGGTTCCCGGGCAAAAAGTGCAGGTCCGCATGATGAACCAGCTCTGGAATGCCGAAGTGACCGAGGACAGCCCGTATGACCCAAAAAACGCGGTGATCAGGGTTGATGGATAGGGCTTGAAAAAAGTTTACACAGCGAACTTTTTTTTGGGTTAAGCTGACTTCATAGTTGTTTGCATTTGGTGGTTAGAATGTCTGCGGAAAAAAGAAATTTATCGTGACAAGGCTGAGTTAGAACTCATTGCCGAGGCTCATAACGAGTCTACCGGATTGAGTTGGCTGTGGGCGTTTCTTTTTGGACCTCTTTATTGTTGGGTTCACGGCTTTGTTGGCCTGGGTTTCTTAGTTTTGGCTCTGAATTTCATCGTAATTGGGTTCATAGTTTCTCCATTCCTTGCATACCCTGCATGGCGAAAACGAGCGATGATCAAAGCAGAACGTCTCCATGCGATAGGCAAAGCGACTAGGAGTTAGTTTGTCATAAATTGCGTAAGCGTATTTCTTTCCCTATGTGGATTTCGTTTGGGAGTTGGCATCGGTGAAATTGCATTTGAAGAAAGTTTTCCACACCTGTCCACCATTCCTTAACCTTTTCAGGTGTATACCCCATCCCGAGCTCGAATTCAGGTGATAAATGTCCCGCCAAAGACGGTGTAAGACCCGAGGGACATTGCCGCTAGAACCAATAGTCGATGTAAGGTGACGGGACTAAAACCCCGTTGGCAAATCAACCGCCTGTGGCGGGCCCGCCAAACCTGATCCAATCATCAACCAAAACACAGATTTAGCCCGGCGCGACCAAGCGACCGGGGCAAAAGCCGCATCGGATGCTGACTTGCATTCCGGCGGCTACTCGTCGTTCAATGGGCCAATTCCAGCGACGAGGCCCCCTGATGAGCGACCCTTTCTTTACCCCGATTTCCGGCTTTGACCTGCCGCGTTTTGCCGGCGTGCCAACCTTCATGCGTCTGCCGCATGTCGCCCTTGATCATCCGCGCCTTAAGGACGTCGATATCGGCCTCATCGGGGTGCCCTGGGACAGCGGGACGACCAACCGTCCGGGGCCGCGACACGGGCCGCGTCAGTTGCGCGATCTTTCCACCATGATCCGCGCGGGCAATGGCATCACCGGCGTGCGGCCCTTTGATCTGGTGAATTGCGCCGACCTTGGCGATGTTGGCCCGAACCCTGCGGATATCGAGGATTCGATGACGCGGATCACGGCCTTTTATAGGGACGTCATCGCCGCCGGGATCACGCCGATGACCGCAGGCGGCGATCATCTTTCGACCCTGCCGATCCTGCGGGCCGTGGCCGAAAAAGCCCCCGTCGGGATGATCCATTTTGACAGTCACACCGACCTCTTTCATTCCTATTTCAACGGGCAAATGTATACCCACGGCACGCCTTTTCGCCGCGCGGTCGAGGAAGAATTGCTCGACCCCAAGCGCGTCTGCATGATCGGAATTCGCGGCACGGCCTACGACACCGAGGACCGAGATTTCGCCGATAGCGTTGGCATCCGCGTCATCCCGATCGAGGAGTTTCACGCCCGCACCATCCCCGACATCATGGCCGAGGCGCGCGAGATTGCAGGGCAGGGCGAGACGTATGTTTCCTACGACATCGACTTTGTGGACCCCGCCTTTGCGCCCGGCACAGGTACGCCCGAAGTGGGTGGGCCAAACTCCTGGCAAGCCCTTGAAGTTGCGCGGCTTCTTAAGGGCGTAAACATCATCGGCGCAGACCTTGTCGAGGTCTCACCCCCCTTTGATCCGAGCGGCAACACTGCTTTCCTAGGCGTTTCCATCATGTTCGAAATGCTCTGCATCATGGCCGAAAACCTGTCCAAGCGCTAGACACCAGCCCAGAAAGCGACGTGAAACGGCCCAAGATTTGCCGCCTCGCGCCGTTAACCACACCCGCGAAAGGCGGGTTACGTGGCGTTTATTTCCGAAATACACTACCAGAACGGCTATGCCGGATCGTCCGGGGTTGCAGAATTTGTCGAGGTAACACTCAGCCCCGCCGAATACGCCCGCGCGTCGGATTTCAACCTGACGACATACCAAACCGATGGCTCGATGCGTGAGACGTTCAATTTGGGCGCGCTCACCCCGACATTGGACCCCGACACCGGGCATTACGTCTATGTGATGGAAACCCCCGTCACCTCGCCCGATCACACCTCCGGCACCAACGAGGCCGAGGCGGTGGCCCTGACCGACTCAACGCTTTCATCCCCTATCAGCTTTGTCGATATCGGGGGTGGCACAACCGGCATCACCGCCACCGACGGCCCGGCGACGGGCGCGACCTCAACCAATGTCGCCAATGCATCGGGCGGCAATTCGATCCAATGGGACTACTATGGCAACCGGATTGACGGCACCCTCGACAGCGGCTCCTCCGTGGTGTGTTTGACCAACGGCACACTGATCCAAACCCCCGAAGGCCCCCGCTTGATCGAAGATTTACGCGTTGGCGATCTGGTCTGCACCCGCGACAGCGGCGATCAGGCTTTGCGCTTTATCCATTCCAAAACGCTCGGCCCGCTGGAGCTATGGGAAAACCCAAGCCTGCGCCCGGTGGAGCTGCCTGCAAATGCCATAGCCCCGAACCGCCCGGACAGACCTTTGCGGGTCTCCCCGCAACATCGGATGTTGGTGTCGGGCTTCAGGGTGGAAACCAGCTTTGGCACTGATCAAGCCCTTGTCAAAGCCAAGGACATCGCTGCGCATTCGGACAAGGCCTGGGTGATCCTGCCAAAAGAAGGGATCACCTATTTCCACCTTCTTTTCGCAAAACACGAAATAATTTTAGCAAATAACGCAGAAACCGAAAGCTTCTACCCCGGCCCGGAGGCACTTGCCGCCCTTGACCCGGAAGAACGCCGCGAGCTATCGCTCATCTTTCCGGCGCTTTTGGGCGAAAGCGGTGTCTATCAAGCGGGTCCGCATCCAACGCTCAAATCCTGGGAATCCCGGCTGATCTGGCAATAGGCCCCGCTCTTCTTTATGCCGTCAAATATCCCCGCCGGAGGCTCCGCCTCTTACATCTCAAGTGCGCGGGCAAACATCTCAGGGTCCACATTGCCACCCGAAACCACCACCACAACATCCCCTTCCGGCAGATCGGTCCCATGAAATAGCACCGCTGCCAGTGCCACGGCGGCCCCGGGTTCCACCACGATTTTTAGCCGCAAGAACGCGAATTTCATCGCCTGCAAACAGTCCTCGTCGCTCACCGCGAGCCCGGGTTCACACAAGTCTTTCATCACCGGAAACGTCAGATCGCCGGGCGCGGGCGTTACAATCGCATCACAGATCGACCCGGATTGCGTGTTGTTCCGCTCGATCCCGCCCGAAGCAAGCGAGCGTAAAACATCGTCAAACCCAAGTGGCTCGCATGGGCGCACAACCATTTCCGGCGCGTCCGCCGCCAGCGCCAACGCAATGCCAGAGGTCAAACCACCACCGCCACAGGGCACCAGAACATGGGCGGCTTCCGCCTCCATTTCGAGCAATTGCGCAGCGATTTCCAAACCCGTCGTGCCTTGTCCGGCAATCACCAACGGCTCGTCGTAAGGGCGCACCAGGGTCAGTCCCCGTTCCTCAGCTAGCCGCTGCCCAATCGCATCGCGATCCTCGTTTTCGCGATCATAAAGCACGACTTCCGCCCCAAGCGCGCGGGTGTTTTCAATCTTTAACGCCGGCGCATCGGAGGGCATCACAATGACCGACGGCACCCCATGCATCCGCGCGGCAAGGGCCACACCTTGCGCATGATTGCCTGACGAATAAGCAATCACACCGTTCGCGCGTGCCTCGGATGACATGCCGGACAGCGCTGACCAAGCGCCGCGAAACTTGAAGGATCCCGTGTGTTGCAGGCATTCCGGTTTCACAAAAACCCGCCGCCCTGCCAGCTCGTCTAGAAAGGGCGAGGTCAGCAAAGGTGTCTTTCGCACAACCCCTTCGGCCCGCGCAGCCGCCGCGCGGATCATTTCGATCGAACTCATGAAATCGCTCCGATCCAGGCCCGGATCACCGCAAGGCTTTCGTCCTCGTCCAGAAACGGGATATGGGCGCGATCCGGCACATTGGCAAACAGCATATCCGAGCGCCGCGCTTGCATTTTCGCAACCGTTTCCATCGTCAAAAGCCGCGAATTTGCACCCCGCAACAACGCAATCGGCAGGCCCGCCATCGCGTCGAAATAGGGCCACAAATCCACATCCGGCCCTTCAAAAGTTGCCCGCACTGTCTGCTTTAGCTCCGGGTCATAACGCACGGCGAGCCCGCCCGGAACTTCCTTCCAGAGCCTCTGCACCTCCACCTCCCAACGTGCCGTCGGGATATTGGCAAAGCCTTCGCAATAGCCGGGATAATGCGCCAAAGCGGCGGCATAATCCGGATAGACCGGGTTCACGCCGACAAAATCCACAATCGTTCCAAGGTCTTCGCGATCCAACTCTGGTCCGACGTCATTTAACAAAACGCCGAGCAACCGTTCTTTGGCCGTGGCGGCCAGAAACATGCCGTTCATTCCGCCGCGCGAGGTGCCGATGATCCCGGCCTTTTCAATGCCCAGATGGTCAAGCAGTTCCACCGCATCCCGGCTTTCCACTTGCGGTGTGTAATTCAGCGGATTGGGGTCCCAATCAGACTCGCCACGCCCGCGATAATCCATGCGGATCAGGCGGACCTCGGCACCGATTTCGCCAACAAGCTCGTCAAAATCATGGTGATCCCGGGTCAGCCCGGCCAAACACAGGATCGGCAGGCCCGATCCGCTATCCTCGTAGGCAATTTTCAATCCGTCCGAGGCGGTAAACTTGGGCATCATGCGCTCCGTGCAATTTCTGGAATGGTTGATAGGTCGGATAGGGTGACATCGGGCGTGAACGGCAAGCGATCCATCGGCTCGCCCGCGCGATTGACCCAAGCCACCTTGAACCCCCGCCCCTTGGCAAAAGCCGCATCCCAACCATTGGAGGAGACAAACAAAACCTCAGCCGGGACGCAGGAAAAGCGTTTACCAACAAGGTCATAGACCGAAGGATGGGGTTTGAACACGCCGACATCCTCGACCGACAGCACATCATCCAAAACCGCGCCAAGGCCTGCCGATTTCACCGCACCGTCCAACATAGCGGGCGAGCCATTGGAAAGGATCGCGGTGTTTAAACCCGCCACTTTCAACGCCTCCAGCATCGCGGGCACCTCAGGATAGGCGGACAATTCCCAATAAAGCGCCAGCAATCGTTCGCGCAATTCTGCGTCACCGTCCAAACCCTGCGCCTCCAGCGCAAAGTCGAGGCCGTTTTGCGTCACCTGCCAGAAATCCTCATGCAGACCCGCCGTCGCCAGCAACCATGTGTATTGCAACTGCTTCAAACGCCAATCTTGTGCCAGTGCCTGCCATTTGGCGGCCAAAGACTCGCGCCCGGGCTCGCCTGCGGCCTCTCGTGCGGCGGCGGCCACGTCAAATAGCGTGCCGTATGCATCAAAAACAACTGTGGTGATCGCCATGAAGTCCTCCCGAATTCGCGGGCAAACTGACACGATTCGAAAGCGAACAAAACCGCTCTTCTTCTTTGCAAAAATACTCCGGGGGTGCGGGGGCTGGCCCCCGCCCGGGTCGCCGTCAGGCGAAACCAACCGTCAGAGGTTTTCCGGCTGCGCCATCCCCAACACGTGATATCCACCATCAACGCGAACGATTTCGCCGGTTGTACAGGCCCCATAGTCGGACGCCAGATAAACAGCCGTCCCGCCAACCGCTTCCAGCGTCGCATTGGCCCGCATTGGTGCGTTTTCCTGGGTCTGACGATAGGTTTTCCGCGCCCCGCCAATGGCCGCCCCTGCCAGCGTGCGCATCGGACCGGGCGAGATTGCATTGACCCGGATCCCCTCGGGGCCAAGGTCGTTGGCAAGGTAGCGCACAGCCGATTCAAGTGCGGCTTTGGCGACACCCATGACGTTGTAAAACGGTGTCACGCGATTGGATCCCTGATAGGTCAGCGTCAGGATCGTGCCACCCTCTTTCATCATCGGATGGGCGCGGCGTGCGACCTCGATCAGAGAATAACACGAGATATCGAGCGAGTTCTTAAAGTTCTCGCGGCTGGTGTTGATAAACCGGCCCGTCAGTTCGGTTTTGTCTGAAAAAGCAATGGCATGGACCAGAAAATCAAGATGGCCCCATTCCTTTTCCAACTGCCCAAAAGCTGCATCCAGGGACGCATCATCTGTCACATCCACATCGACCATGATCGACGATCCAACACTTTCAGCAAGCGGTCGCAGGCGTTTTCCAAAGCCCTCACCCTGATAGGTAAAGGCCAGTTCCGCGCCCTCAGCGGCCATGGCTTTGGCGATGCCCCAGGCGATTGATTTGTCGTTCGCGACCCCCATGATGAGGCCGCGTTTTCCCGTCATCAAATGCGCCATTGTGATTTCACCCCAAATATTTGCTCATCGCGATTGTGCCATTTGTGCCGCCAAATCCAAAGGAGTTTGACATCACCGTATCAAGGCCAGCGTTTTCGACCATGGTTGTCGCGATTTCCTCGGCGTTGATGCCGGGGTCCAACTCGTCGACATTGGCCGATGGGGCGATGAAATCATCGCGCAGCATGATCAGCGAATAGATCGCCTCGTGCACGCCCGCACCGCCAAGGCAATGGCCTGTGACAGATTTGGTCGAGGTGATGGGCGGGACGTTACCTTCGCCAAAGACGCGGCGCACGGCCTCGACTTCGGTCACATCGCCTGCGGGCGTCGAAGTGCCGTGGGCGTTGATGTAGTTGACCTTGCGATCACCGATTGTGGACATCGCGAGCTTCATCGAGCGTTCCGCACCCTCGCCAGAGGGGGCAACCATGTCGTGACCGTCGGATGTAGCACCATAGCCCGTCACTTCGGCGTAGATTTTCGCGCCGCGCGCCAGTGCGTGGTCGAGTTCTTCGAGAACCACAACACCGCCGCCGCCGGAGATGACAAAGCCATCGCGGTTGGCGTCAAAGGCACGCGAGGCGCGTTCCGGCGTGTCGTTGTATTTCGAGGACATCGCGCCCATGGCGTCGAAGAGGCAGGAGAGCGTCCAATCCAACTCCTCGCCGCCGCCAGCAAAGACGATGTCTTGTTTGCCGAACTGGATCTGCTCGACGCCGTTGCCGATGCAATGCAGCGATGTGGTGCAGGCCGAGGTGATCGAATAGTTCACGCCTTTGATTTTGAAAGGTGTGGCAAGACAGGCCGAGTTTGTCGACGACATGCAGCGCGTGACCATGAAAGGTCCCATGCGTTTGGGCGCGCCCTTTTCTTTCACGATATTATGCGCGAGGAAAAAGTTTGAAGTGGACGGGCCACCTGATCCCATCACAAGGCCGGTACGCTCGTTGGAGACGTCGCTGTCCTCCAGACCACTGTCCTTGATCGCCTCTTCCATGGCGATGAAGTTATAGGCGGCACCGGGGCCCATGAAACGCAGCTGACGTTTGTCGATATGTTCGGCCACGTCGATTTGTGGCATGCCGTGGACTTGGCTCCGAAAGCCGTTTTCGGCGTATTCCGGGGCAAAGACGATGCCGGATTTGCCGGATTTCAAGCTGGATGTGACCTCGGCCACGTTGTTTCCGATGGACGAGACGATGCCCATTCCGGTGATGACAACTCGACGCATGAACGCCCCCTTTTTGGTGTTAACTTTCGGACAGAGCGACCTTCATGTCCTTGACTTCATAGATAACTTCGCCGTCAGCCTCGACGATCCCGTCGGCCACGCCCATGGTCAGGCGACGGGTTTGAACGGCCTTGGTGAAGTTCACGTAATAGGTCAGCATCTTGCGATCGGGCCGCACCATACCTTTGAGTTTGACCTCGCCGACGCCAAGCGCATAGCCGCGCCCCTGCCAGCCGCGCCAGCCAAGGTTAAAGCCGGTCAATTGCCAGAGGCCATCCAGGCCGAGGCAGCCGGGCATAATCGGGTTGCCGGGGAAGTGGCATTCAAAAAACCAAAGGTCAGGCGTGATGTCGAATTCAGCGATGACGTGGCCTTTACCATGGGGTCCAGCGTCGCCGGAAATCTCGGTCACGCGGTCCATCATCAGCATCGGCGGGTTTGGAAGCTGCGCATTGCCGGGGCCGAAAAGTTCGCCGCGTGCGCATTTCAATAGACCCTCGCGGTCGAAGCTGGATGGATATTGGGACATATAGGATTTGGCCTTGTCATCGCGGTTTAGAGTTCAGACCCTCCTATCACCCGCCAAGAAGTCGTTGCAAGCGGAACAACTGAATGCATCAATTGCTGTTGGTGGGAATTGAATTGCAATGCGGAAATGCGATAGAATACCGCCTGACACGGCCAAAGGGCCGGATAATTCAAGAGGCACCCATGCATCCGTGCGAAAGGGGTTCAAACTGGCTACAGGAAAAAGGCTTGCGACCGACCCGTCAAAGGTTGGCGCTGGCCACTTTGCTGGTTGGTGATGGCAAAGACAGGCATGTCACGGCTGAAAGCCTGCACGCAGCGTCGCGGGAAAGTGGCGATCCGGTGTCTCTGGCCACGGTCTATAATACGTTAAGAGCATTTTGCGAGGCGGGATTGCTGAGCGAAATTGCCATGGACGGCAACAAGTCCTATTTCGACACGCGGGTCGACGATCATCCGCATTTCTTTTGGGAGGACAGCGGTGATCTGACCGATGCGCCAAAAGAACAACTGGCGTTTGAGCGCTTGCCCGACCTACCCGAAGGCATGGAGATTTCCAAGGTTGATGTGGTAATCCGGTTGCGTAAAGCCTGAGCGTTGGTGCTGTTTGATCTGTTGCGCCTGAGTATTTCAGCAAAAGAGAAGCAGGGCCTCTTTCAGACCCATTGACCGGGTTCCATCAGGCCAAGGTTCATCAGTTGTTGGGAGTGCCAGGCGAATTTTTCTGAATTGTGCCATTTGAAGCTGTCGATCTGTTCGGCGGAGCCGGGGTTCGTGCAAAGCGACTTGGCGGCGCGGAACGAGCAGATCGCGGCCGTTACATTGTTGTGCCAGGGACAGGCGTAGGTGTTCATTTCCTCGACGTTGAACGTGTGATCCGGGCGTAGTTGCAGGCCCTTTTCTGCTTTGAAGAGACCGATGCGGTCGATTTTGCGGCGTGGTTCCGCGACATGTTCTTCAAAGCGCCAGCGCAAACCGCCGAACATATCCTTTTGGCGATCAAGGGGTGCGCCGTCGCGGTGACGATCCAATGCGTAATACCCCGAGCGATCAAGGTGGGCCGATTTCAGCGACACCGCATCTGGGCTATGCGAAAGGTCGTCGGCATAAAGGTCGATCACATAGGTCAGGATGGAATTGCGGCGTTCCTCCGTGGCAAAACGCACCATTTCAGCGACGCTGCGGCTTTCGGCATAGGGGTAGAACAGGTATTCCGCGTTGTAGCCATAATAGACCCATCGTCCTTCCAGACAGGGCATCAGTGTGTTGATCGCGGTCGCGGTTGCCTCGGTGCCTTCGAAATTGTGGGTGATGAAATGGATGTCAGAATAAAGTTCGGGCGAGATTTCCAGACCTGTCGGGCCAAGAACCAGAAGGCTTGAAAAGCCGGCTTTCAGGTGATGGCGGATGGTTGAGTTGGTTTCGGAATAATCCTCCATCAGCAGGATTGCGACCGGACCGCCGGGCAAGGTGCTGCCGATTTCGGAAACGAAAGTTTCGATCGAGGAAAAGGTCATTTTGCGCTTCGGTTGTTTTCTCGCAATTTAGGCGCGGTTTGTCGGCTCTGGCAAGGGTGGTTGGCATCGCTGCCGATTGCATGGGCCATGCAGGGCGTGTTAGAGCGCGGCGATCTTAACCCCGGCTGGATGCGGCGATGACCAAGAAGCTTTTTGTTAAAACCTACGGCTGCCAGATGAATGTCTACGACAGCGAGCGGATGGCCGGTGCTTTGGGTGCGGCGGGTTACGACGAGGTGTCATCCCCCGAAGAGGCGGATATGATCCTGTTGAACACCTGTCATATTCGCGAAAAAGCCGCTGAAAAGGTCTATTCCGAGCTTGGCCGGATGAAGCCGTTGAAGGCGCAAAAGCCTGATCTGAAGATCGGCGTGGCGGGTTGTGTGGCGCAGGCAGAGGGTGCCGAGATCATGCGCCGTCAGCCGATGGTGGATATTGTCGTCGGCCCGCAAGCCTACCACCGCCTGCCCGAGATGGAAGCCAGGGCGCAGGGTGGTGCCAAGGTGCTGGACACTGATTTTCCCGAAGAGGACAAGTTTGATCACTTGCCGCGCGGACCGAAAATGCGCCGGGCACCAGCAGCGTTTTTGACGGTGCAGGAGGGGTGTGACAAGTTTTGTGCCTTTTGCGTGGTGCCCTATACTCGAGGGGCAGAGGTCAGTCGACCGGTTGCCAGGATTCTGGACGAGGCAAACGATCTGGTGGATCGCGGCGTGCGGGAAATCACGCTCCTGGGGCAGAATGTGAACGCCTATCACGGGCAGGGTGACGATGGTGTCTGGTCTTTGGCGCGGCTGATCCGGGGGCTGGCCAAGGTCGATGGGCTGGAGCGCATTCGTTTCACCACAAGCCATCCCAATGACATGACGGACGATCTGATCGCAGCCTTTGGTGAAGAGCCAAAGCTGATGCCTTATCTGCATCTGCCGGTGCAGTCGGGTTCGGACAAGATCCTCAAGGCGATGAACCGGCGGCATGATGCTGAAAGCTACATCCGGCTGATCGAGAAAATCCGCGCGGCGCGGCCCGATCTGATGTTGTCCGGCGACTTCATCGTCGGATTTCCCGGCGAGGAAGAGGCGGATTTTGCCGAAACGATGGCATTGGTTGACGCTGTCAATTATGGTCAGGCCTACAGCTTTAAATACTCCGCCAGACCCGGCACGCCAGCGGCCGAGCGGCAAGAGGTTTCGGATGTGGATAAGTCTGACCGACTGGCCCGCCTTCAGGGGCTTTTGACGCGCCAGCAACGGGCGGCACAGGAGGCTATGGTTGGCCGCGAAGTGAACGTACTTTTCGAGAAGGAAGGCCGCGAGGCCGGGCAGATGGTCGGCAAGTCGGACTATCTACATTCTGTATTCGTTGACGCGCCAGAGGCTACAATTGGTCAGATTGCACCTGTCAGAATCATTTCGTCGATGACGAATTCGCTCGAAGGAAGATTAATCTGAACACGGCTATCCTGTGGCATTTTGGGGACAGGTCACCACTAACCTCAGGTTTTCGCCGGGTTTTAGTAACAATCCCGTGCGTTGCTTAAACATTGTTGCCCGCTCTGTGGATAATTCAACGATTTAGACCTTCACATATCCGCCAAATTTGTTAGTCTTTCAGGTAATAAAAAGCTGGGTGGTGGCAGTGTGCTTGGGGTTCTCGTCAGAGGCTCTGGGTTAAGAATATAGGCAACAAAACGATGAATGTGTTCCAACGATTCTTTATATCCGCACGAGCGGTTATGATTTTTGCGCTTGGCCTGACGTTGATGGCCGGAGCGGCCAGTGCGGGCCACAATTCCAAACACAGCCAGCGCTATGCGCCCGGGATCTGGGTTGATCCCGATGGGTGCGAGCATTGGGTTATGGACGACGGCTGGGAAGGCTACATGACGCCGAATGTGACGCGTGACGGCATTCCGGTTTGTCGCCGGGTCAAAGCCTGTCTGGTGGAAAGCTCGGACCAGTTGTTTGCGGTCGACAAGCATTTCATCAATGCGGCCAACCGCCAGCGTCTGGCGAATTTCTTCAAATCCGCAGGTGCCAGCGCCTATGCGATTTATGGCCATACCGACAGTGATGCGTCGGACGAATATAATATGGGCCTGTCGATGCGCCGCGCGAATGCGGTTGCTGAGATCGCCGCCTCGGTCGGTGCGCGGGTTGCTGCGGTGCGCGGCTTTGGCGAACGCCAGCCGATTGCGACCAACCGGACAAAATACGGCAAGCAGCGTAATCGCCGCGTCGAAATCATGTGTATCAGGTAAGGACAGGCAAATGAGAGTAAACCCCGTAGCTGCCGTTCTCGTCTCCGCAATCTTTCTGGCGGCCTGCGAGAAATACGACAAGACTGTTGATCGCGGTATCGACGCCAAACACCTGAGCAAGATGAAAGCAGGGATCTGGATCGATCCGCATGGCTGCGACCACTGGATCATCGACGATGGTGCCGAGGGCTATTTGTCTCAGCGGCTTGATCGCTATGGCAAGCCGGTTTGCTCGGGCGTTGGTGCGCCAAATACAACAGTCGGCAAGTTCAAAAACTGGGTCCCGGACCCTATTTGATGCAAAGCCGGCCTTCGGATTTAAGCGGATCGTCAGGGTTTCCCCGGCGGTCCGCTTGTCTTTTGGAGCGGCAGACTTCACATTGTCATGTCCCATCGGGACCAATTCCAACGCTGCTAAACTGAACGGAGACACATTTGGCGACCACCGCCTTGACCCCAGAAAACGCCGACCAGAAACCTGCTGAAACGCTGGTCGAATTTCCCGACAACCTATTGCTGATCGAGCTTTGCGGCGAATTTGACCGCAACCTTGCCCAAATCGAACAGGGCCTTGATGTCCAGATCCTGAGGCGCGGCAACGAACTGGCGCTTTACGGCGAGGAGGCCAGCTGCCTGCGGGCCGCTGAAACGCTGCGGGCCCTTTATACCAGGCTTGAAACCGGATCGACGGTCGAACCCGGTGACGTTGACGGGGCGATCCGGCTCGGTGCGGTGGAAGATGCGCCCAAAGGCAATGGCGAAAGCCAGCTGGAAATGTTCAAGGGTGGCAAGACCGAGATAAAGACCCGCAAGAAATCAGTCGCGCCGCGCACGGCGATGCAGGCGGAATACGTCGGCAAGCTGTTCAAGAATGACGTGGTTTTCGGCCTTGGTCCCGCAGGTACAGGCAAGACTTATCTGGCGGTTGCGGTTGCGGTTTCGATGTTTGTTGAAGGCCATGTGGACCGTATCCTTTTGTCACGCCCCGCAGTTGAAGCCGGGGAGCGATTGGGCTTTCTGCCCGGTGACATGAAGGACAAGGTCGATCCCTACATGCAGCCGCTTTATGACGCGCTGAACGACTTTTTGCCGGGCAAACAGCTTGCCCGTCTGATCGAGGAAAAACGCATCGAAATCGCGCCGCTGGCCTTCATGCGGGGACGCACCTTGTCGAATGCCTATGTGGTGTTGGACGAGGCGCAGAACGCGACCTCTATGCAAATGAAGATGTTCCTCACGCGTCTTGGCGAAGGCTCGCGCATGGCAATCACCGGCGATATGAGCCAGGTCGATCTGCCGCGCGGTGTTCTTTCCGGGCTGATCGAGGCGGAACGGATACTGCGCGATGTCGACGGCATCGGCTTTTCGCGTTTCACCACCAAGGATGTGGTCCGTCACCCCATGGTCGCCCGGATCATCGAGGCTTATGACAGCGCCAAAAAGCCGAATGCCTGACCTTGTGGATTGCGTGATCGAGGATCAGCGTTGGCAGGTTCTGAAGATCGAAAATCTGGCGGAAATTGCCTGTCGTGCGACGCTGAAGTGGCGCGGTATTGGCCCCGATGGCTACGAAATCGCGCTGCTGGCCTGCGACGATTCCAGGATTGCGGCGCTGAACGCTGATTTTCGTGACAAGCCGCAGCCAACCAATGTCTTGTCCTGGCCCGATATTGACCTTGCAAGGCAGGCCGGGGCGCACCCGGAATTGCCGCCAAAACCCGAGGGGCCGTTTGTGCAAAGCCTGGGGGATATTGCGATTGCCTTTGAAACCTGTCAGGGCGAAGCAAAAGCCGCTGGCAAGCCCATGGCACAGCATGTGACCCATCTGATTGTGCATGGGTGCTTGCATTTGTTGGGTTATGATCACGTTTTGGACACAGATGCCGCCCGAATGGAGGGGCTGGAGACCGAAATACTTGAAAGTCTGGGTCAGCCCGACCCATATTGAAACCAAGCCAATGCCCGCCCCGGCGGGAGGCAAGTAAACGGACAGGAGAAATGGGCGATACAGGCGATGGGTCATCGAGCGCTGCGCAAAGCGCGCAGGATCAGACCAACCAGCAAAAGCGAGGCTTTCTAAGCCGGCTTTTCGCTTCAGGAACTTCGAGCGGACGTCCCGCAACCACGGTTGCGAATGGAATCTCCTCCACGGCAAATGGCCATACGCTGTCGCCTGCGGGCGGGATGCTGAACCTCAACCGGGTGCGGTTGCAGGAAGTGGCGGTGCCGCGTGCCGATATTATTTCGGTGCCGATTGATATATCCCTTGACGATCTGGTCGGGAATTTCCGCAAAAGCGGTCTGACCCGCTTGCCGGTATTCACCGATACGCTGGATACGCCGATTGGGTTTATCCACCTCAAGGATCTTGCGCTGAAGCACGGGTTTGCCAATACCGGGGCGACGTTTGATCTTGGCTCGATGCTGCGGCCACTGTTGTTTGCGCCGCCTTCCATGCCCATTGGTGTCCTGTTGCAAAAGATGCAGAACGACCGGATTCACATGGCATTGGTGATTGACGAATATGGCGGGGTGGACGGTCTGGTCACAATCGAAGACCTGATTGAACAGGTCATCGGTGAGATCGAAGACGAACATGACGCCACCGAGCAAAGCCTCTGGACAGAAGAAAAGCCGGGGATTTTCACCATGGCATCCCGCGCGTCCCTTTCGGATTTCGAGGCCGAGATCGGTCGCCGTCTGGTCGATCTGGAACCAGAAGACGAGGTTGATACGCTGGGCGGACTGGTATTCCTTCTGGCGGGGCGCGTGCCGCAGCGCGGTGAGGTAATCCATCACGAAGGCGGGGTGGAGTTTGAAGTGTTGGAGGCTGATCCCCGGCGCATCAAACGACTGAAAGTGGTGCTGCCCCCTTTATCGCGGGCCGGATGAGCGGCCTGTTGCAAGGGCCGCTGTCCGGGTTGATCTGGGTTGGCCTTGGTGCGCTCGCGGCCCTTGGTCAGGCCCCCTGGTCTTTGTGGTATCTGGCGCTTGCAGCGCTGGCGCTGATGTTCTGGCGCGTCTCTCAGTCTGAGAAACGGATGGGATTCGGGGCAGGTTGGTCCGTGGGTTTTGGCTATTTCCTGGTCGCACTTTTCTGGATTGTTGAGCCCTTTCAAATAGATGCAGCTCGTCACGGCTGGATGGCGCCTTTTGCCCTTGGCTTTATGGCTGGTGGCCTGGCGCTGTTCTGGGGGCTGGCATTTGCCGTTGTACGGCGGTTTTTTGGTGGCAATCTGGCCGCGCTTGTGTTGGCGCTTGGCCTTGCGGAATACCTGCGTGCAACGGTGTTGAGCGGCTTTCCCTGGGCGATGCCGGCCTATATCTGGTCCGGGTTCTGGCCCGCCCAACTTGTCGCTTATATCGGCCCGCATGGCCTTAATGCGCTGACGCTGATCATTGCGGCATTGCCCGGCATGTGGCGGGACTGGCGTGGATTTGCAGCCTCCTTTGCGCTTTTGGCGCTGGCCTTTGGGGCAGGGGGGCTTCGCTTGTCGGATGATGTGGTAAAAAATACCGGCCCTCGCCTGCGCATCGTGCAACCCAATATCTCTCAGGAGATCAAATGGGATCCCGCGCGGGGCGAGGAGTTTTTCCAAAAACACCTTGCCCTCAGCAGGGGCGATCCCGTGGATCTCGTGATCTGGCCGGAAAGCGCCGTGCAATGGTGGCTAGGGCAGGATCCGATCCGCGAGGCCATGATTTCAGCGGCCGCAAACGCACCGGTTGTGCTGGGTGGGCGGCGTTTTGAAGGGCGACGGATCTTTAACACATTGGCATTGATCGGGCCGGGTGGCGTTATTCAAGACCAATACGACAAACGCCATCTCGTACCCTTTGGCGAATATATCCCCTTTGGCGGCCTATTCAGCCGCTTTGGGATCAACGGTCTTGCCTCTGAAGAAGGTGGTGGCTTTTCTGCCGGGCAGGAGGCGCGGTTGATCGGGGTTGAACCGCTGGGAAATGCGCTGCCGCTGATCTGTTACGAGGCGATATTCCCCACGCTTTCCGCCAGCAGTCCGAGGGCCGACTATCTGTTGCAGATCACCAATGATGCGTGGTTCGGAACGCTGGCCGGGCCACAACAGCATTTCGCGCAGACCCGCTTTCGCGCCATCGAGCAGGGTCTGCCGCTGGTACGTGCCGCCAACACCGGAATTTCGGCGATCATAGACGCGAAAGGGCGTGTGGTCCGTCAACTGCCGCTTGGCGTTGCGGGTGCGCTGGAGGGATATTTGCCTGCCGCGATAACGCCAACGGTTTATAGCCGCACTGGTGATTTGCCTATTTTGGGCTTGTTGCTGATTGGCATGACGCTTTTGGCGCTGCGACGTCGCAGGCGATAGCCATTGACCGCAGGCATCCTCGTCTGTAACCCAACCGTTATCTGCTGTCACAACGGCTTCCTGACGTGGCAGTTCTTTTTCAAATGGAGCACTACATGTCCCGACAGAATTACCTCTTTACCTCGGAATCCGTTTCCGAAGGTCACCCTGACAAGGTCTGTGACCGCATTTCCGACAGCATTCTTGACGCCTTTTTCGCGCAAGACCCGTTCAGCCGGGTCGCCTGTGAAACCTTTGCCACGACCGACCGGGTTGTTGTCGGTGGCGAGGTTCGCGGACCTCAAATGGTCATCGACAGCGTCGAGGATATCGTGCGTGCCTGTGTCAAGGACATCGGCTACAAGCAGGACGGTTTTCACTGGGAAACCATGCAGGTCCACAATTACCTTCACGAGCAATCCGCCGATATCGCGCAAGGCGTCGATCAGGCCGACAACAAGGACGAAGGCGCTGGCGATCAGGGGATCATGTTTGGCTATGCGGTGCGTGAAACGCCCGAATTGATGCCCGCCCCGATCCATTATTCGCATTTGATCCTGAAACGTCTGGCCGAAGTGCGCAAAAACGGCACGGAGCCACGTCTGGGACCGGATGCGAAATCGCAATTGTCGCTGAAATATGTTGAGGGTAAACCGGTCGAGGCCACCTCGATCGTGCTTTCGACCCAGCATCTGGATGATTCCATGTCGTCGGAGGATGTCCGTGCGCTCGTGGAGCCCTACATCCGTGAATGCCTGCCCACAGAGTGGATCACCGCCAACACCGAATGGCACGTGAACCCGACCGGCAAGTTTGTGATCGGTGGACCCGATGGTGATGCAGGTCTGACAGGGCGTAAGATTATCGTGGACACCTACGGTGGCGCGGCCCCCCACGGTGGTGGTGCGTTTTCCGGCAAAGACCCAACCAAAGTGGACCGATCGGCGGCTTATGCGGCGCGGTATCTGGCGAAGAATATCGTCGCTTCGGGCATGGCTGATCGCTGCACCTTGCAGCTTTCTTATGCGATTGGGGTGGCCAAGCCGCTGTCGATTTATGTCGATACCCACGGCACTGGCAATGTCCACGAGGCGGAGATCGAAAAAGCCGTTGCCAAGGCGATGGACCTCACACCACGCGGCATTCGCGAGCATCTGGGCCTGAACCGCCCGATCTTTGAGCGCACGGCGGCCTATGGCCACTTTGGCCGCGCACCGGAGGCCGATGGCGGCTTCTCCTGGGAGAAAACCGATCTGGTCGAAGCCCTGAAAAAGGCGGTCTAAGGTCCATTTCCAAAAGTTACCGCGACGGCATGAGGCAGAAGTTGCCTTGTGCCGTTGCTCTTTTAAGGGCAACTTAGCGGCGGAAAAAATCGGGGAGGTTTTTACCATGCTGTTGGATGTTGCACTGCCGCTTTCGCTGGCCTTTATCATGTTTTCGCTTGGCGTCGGACTGACCTTCGCGGACTTTGGCCGTGTCTTGCAGTTGCCCGGCGCGGTCTTTGCCGGTCTGGTCATGCAGATCGCGGTTCTGCCGATTGTCGCCTTTGTGGCTTTGCAGCTCGTATCTTTACCGGCGGCTTTGGCCTTTGGGGTAATGTTGCTTGCACTCAGTCCGGGGGGGGTGACCTCCAATGTGCTGACGGCGATTGCCAAAGGCAATGTGGCGCTGTCGATCACGCTGACCACGATTGTCTCCTTGTTGTCCGCGATCACCGTGCCGATCCTTGCGGCATGGTCAGCCGTTACTTTCCTTGGGGAGGCGGCACCTGAGATTAACATTACCAAACTGGCGCTGACCATGTTTGCTATAACAGCCGTGCCAGTGGCGATTGGTGTTATGGTGCGCCGACTGGCCGAAGGATTTGCGGATATCATCGAAAACCCGGCCTCCAAACTGTCGGTCATTTTGCTAGGGGTAATCGTGATTGCGGCGCTGGCGACCAATTGGCAGCTTTTTGTCGATAACGTCCTGATTTTGGGCCCGTTGCTGGTCGGGCTAAACATCACCTTGCTCGCGCTTGGCCTTTTGGTGGCCTATCTTCTGGGGCTTTCGGGGCCGGACCGGCTTTGTATCTCCATTGAACTTGGGGTGCAGAATGCGACCGTCGGTATCACGCTGGCGGGATTGATCGCTGCCTCGGCGGGCTTGTCGGAATATGCACTTCCCTCGGCGGTTTATGGGATCACGATGTATCTGGTGACAATCCCGGCGATCTTTGTGATGCGGCGCATGGTGCTCTGAAGGGGGTTGACTGTTTCGCGTCGGCGGGACATTTCGCGTCAACATGGCCAGACAAGAAAAACACCCCGACGCGCCCTTTCGCAACTTTTACGGACGCCGTGCGGGCAAGACGCTCCGGCAGGTGCAAAAGGACGATCTGGAAAGCCGGCTTGAACCGCTGACGCTCAAAGCGGTGGATTGGTTTGAAAATCCTGAGCGAAAGCCGGTCGACCCCGGGGCCTTGTTCCCGGACCACAAAGACCTCTGGCTGGAAATCGGCTTTGGTGGCGGGGAACATCTGGTCGCACAAGCCGCTGCCCACAGGGACGTGGGCTTTATCGGGGCGGAGCCTTTCATCAACGGTGTCGCGATGCTGCTGGCCAAGATCAAAGCCAGTGATGTCGACAATCTGATGATCCATCCCGGCGATGTGCGCGATCTGTTTGATGTGCTGCCCAAAGCCTCTGTCGGGCGGGCTTTTCTGCTGTACCCGGACCCCTGGCCCAAGGCGCGTCATCATCGCCGCCGTTTTGTGACCCCTGAACATCTCGACCCGCTGGCCGAAGTGATGAAACCGGGTGCTATCCTGCGCATCGCCACGGATATCGAAGACTACGTTCGCCAGACCCTTTGGGAGTTGGAGCGTCACCCGGCCTTTGACTGGCAGGTCACTGCCCCATCAGACTGGCGAAAACCCTGGGACGACTGGACCTCCACGCGCTACGAACAAAAGGCGCTGCGCGAGGGGCGAAGGCCGCATTACCTGACATTCCAGAGACGCTGGTTTTCTTTTTGCCAAAAATATCCTCGGGGGGTCAGGGGGGCAGACAGCCCCCCTTTCTAAGCGGCCCCAATCGCGCTATCTGACGCCAAGCAAACAACAAGGACGCCAGATGTCATCCCACGCCACGCCAATCCCGATGACTTCCCGCAAGGCCGCAGCGCTCACAGGCGTTGCCCATGTGCCGGGTGATAAATCCATTTCACACCGCAGCCTGATCCTGGGCGCGATGGCCATTGGCACCACCAAGATCCAAGGACTTCTGGAGGGCGAGGATGTCTTGAACACCGCCAAGGCCATGGCCGCCTTTGGCGCAGAGGTAAGCGATCTGGGGGCTGGAAACTGGCAGGTGACCGGGCTTGGCACAGGTGGTTTTGGCGAACCGGAGGACATTATTGATTGCGGCAATGCCGGCACTGGCGTGCGTCTGATCATGGGGGCGATGGCCACCTGTCCGATCACCGCGACGTTTACAGGCGATGCGTCCCTGCGCTCCCGCCCGATGGGTCGCATCACAACGCCTTTGTCGGAATTTGGCGCTGTCTCTTATGGCCGCGCAAAAGGTCGTTTGCCGCTGACTTTGGTCGGGGCGCGTAACCCGGTGCCGGTGCGCTACACCTCGCCGGTGCCGTCTGCGCAGGTTAAATCGGCGGTGCTGCTGGCGGGTCTGAATGCGCCTGGCGAAACCGTGCTGATCGAGGCTGAAGCGACCCGTGATCATTCCGAACGGATGCTGGCAGGCTTTGGCGCCGAAATCTCGACCGAAACCACACCTGAGGGGCGGGTGATCACCCTCAAAGGTTATCCTGACCTAAAGGCACAGGACATCACCGTGCCGCGCGATCCCTCATCGGCGGCTTTCCCCGTGGCGGCGGCGCTGATTGTCGAAGGATCGGACGTGCTGGTGCCCAACATCGGTTTGAACCCGACGCGCGCGGGCCTATTCACAACCCTTCGTGAAATGGGCGCGGATCTGACTTACGAAAACGAACGGGTTGAGGGCGGCGAGCCGATGGCGGATTTGCGGGCGAAATTCTCGGACCTCAAAGGGATCGAGGTGCCACCGGAGCGCGCGGCCTCGATGATCGACGAATTTCCGATCCTGTCGGTCGTCGCGGCCTTTGCCACCGGTAAAACCGTGATGCGCGGCGTCAAGGAGTTGCGCGTCAAGGAAAGCGACCGGATTGATGCGATGGCCAAGGGGCTGCGCGCCAATGGCGTTACGGTAGACGAGGACGAAGATACGATGATCGTCCACGGCCTTGGCGCGGATGGGGTGAAAGGCGGCGGGCTTTGCCAGACCTTTCTGGACCATCGGATCGCCATGTCGTTCCTCTGCCTTGGCATGGCGACAAAAGACCCGGTTCGCTTGGACGATGGAGGCCCCGTGGCGACCTCCTTCCCGATTTTTGAGCCGCTGATGAAAGAGCTTGGCGCAAGGATTACCCGGGACGGCGAGGAAGGCTGATCGTGGCGACGCGCTGGAAGCTCTATTGGCTGATTGTCGCGCTGACGCTTGCGATCTATGCCACCATGATCACCCGGTCGCTGCCCTACATCGCGGGCCAAGCCAGGGGAAAGTTGTCATTCGATATGTGCCCGACGGGCGCTACGCTGGCCGAGGCGCAGGCCTTTTTGACGGCGCTTAGCGATCAAGGGCGTTTGTTTTTTCTAACGACGCAACATCGTCTTGATCTGATTTACCCGGCATTGCGGGCCTTAGTTCTGACCGGGGCGGGGCGAGGGCTGACGCAGAATGGTTATCGCCCGATTGCGTTTGTTATCGGTTTTGCCGCTTTTTTGGGTGCTGGCGCGGATTTCACGGGAAACATTCGCGTGGCGGCAATGCTTCGCGCCGCGCCCGAGGCGCTTGATGCCGCGCTTGTCGAAAGTGCGCGTTTTGCAACCCTGATCAAATCCGCTACAACCACAGTGGCAATGGTGCTGGTGCTTGGTCTGCTCGCCCCTGCCTTGATCCGGCGTTTTCGCAAAGGAGCTTCTGCATGACACGCACCCGCGCCCGGCTGCGCTGGATGATAACAATTGCCGCGCTGCTCAACTACGCGCTGCTGGCGCTTTGGGCGGTGCCGCAGTTGGAGGCGATGTCCTCGATCCCCGACGCGCAGCCCTTTGATTTGCGGTTCATCGGTTATGGCTATGCGGATGCGGTCGATTATATCGCCTCGCTCAGCTCTGGCGGTCTTGCCTTTTACCTGTTGGAATGGCGCATTCTGGACAGTGTCTTTCCGTTGCTGCTGACCCTGACGTTCCTCAATTGGAGTTGGGTGCTGATGGCCCGGCGCGGCGTGGTTTTGCGGATGATCTTTCTTGTGATCGGCTTTTCCTATGGCGTGTTTGACCTGCTGGAAAACGCGGCTGTGGCGCGGATGCTGGGGGTCACTGGTGGGGTTGAAAACCTGACGCCAACGATTGTTGCGGAGGCAAATCGCTGGACCTTGCTGAAATTTGTGGTCTTTGCGATTTCGGTTCTGGGGATCGTCTACGGTCTGATCCTGCGCCTGTTCCAAAGAGGATGATCATGGCTGGAGTAGCAAGGTTCACCATCGCAATCGACGGGCCTGCCGCGGCAGGGAAAGGCACAATCGCCAAGGCGGTGGCGGCGCATTTCGACATGCCGCATCTGGATACCGGGTTGCTTTATCGCGCGGTTGCCAGAAAGTCCTTAGAGGGCGTCGAGCCGATCGAGGCGGCGCGGGGCTTGCTCGCCAGCGATCTGGAGGTGCCGGGATTACGCGGCGGTGATGTCGCCAAAGAGGCATCCGTGGTGGCGGCGATCCCGGAAGTGCGGGCGGCATTGGTCGAGTTTCAGCGCAGCTTTGCAGCCCAAAAGGGCGGCGCGGTGCTTGATGGTCGCGACATCGGGACGGTGATTTGCCCGGATGCCGAGGCAAAGCTGTTTGTGACCGCCAGCGCAGAAATTCGCGCAGAACGGCGTTTTGCCGAATTGCAAAGCGCGGGCGAGGAGACCGCGTTTGCGACTGTTCTGGCGGATGTTAGGGCGCGGGATGAACGCGATATGAACCGCGCGGATGCGCCGCTGAAACCGGCGGCGGATGCGCTGATGCTGGATACGACAGATCTGTCGATTGAGGACGCGGTTGCCCTGGCCATCGCGCGCATCAACGAGCGTATGTGATTGCGCCCGGCACAATGCCAGCAAGGCGCGGATTGTCTTTCCGGCCGGTTGGATTGACGGGGCCTCGGCCCTTGCACATAAGGCTCAAACGCCCTATAGACGCCTCGTCACCGAAGCAGGGACGCCAAAAAGAAAAAGAATCGGGCAGGGTCGGGATCATCCGGCCCTCTTTGGTTCTTGGAATCATTTGGACCTCGCTTTGAAAACCAACCTGATGAAAGACCAGCGGACCCAACCGCTTGGCCCGTAAAAACACTGAAAAGGAAACACGTTTAATGTCTGCAACTGCAACAATGGAAGAATTCGAAGCGCTTTTGAATGAAAGCTTCGAACTTGATACCCCCGACGAGGGTTCGGTCGTCAAAGGCACCGTTCTGGCGATTGAAGCCGGACAAGCCATCATCGACATCGGCTACAAAATGGAAGGCCGTGTCGAGCTTAAAGAATTTGCAAGCCCCGGCCAGCCGCCAGAAATCGAAGTTGGCGATACGGTTGAGGTTTATCTCGAGCGCGTTGAAAACGCCCGTGGCGAAGCCGTCGTTTCGCGCGATAAAGCCCGTCGCGAAGAAGCCTGGGATCGTCTTGAAAAAGCCGCCGAAAAAGAAGAGCGGGTTGAGGGCGCAATCTTTGGCCGCGTCAAAGGCGGGTTCACCGTCGATCTGGGTGGCGCTGTTGCGTTCTTGCCCGGCTCCCAAGTGGACGTGCGTCCCGTGCGCGATGCCGGCCCTCTGATGGGTATGGCTCAGCCGTTCCAAATCCTGAAAATGGACCGTCGCCGGGGTAACATCGTTGTATCGCGTCGTGCGATCCTTGAAGAATCCCGTGCCGAGCAGCGCGCCGAAATCGTTGGCAAGCTGAACGAGGGTGACACCGTAGACGGCGTCGTCAAGAACATCACCGAATACGGCGCTTTCGTCGATCTGGGTGGTGTGGACGGCCTGCTGCACGTCACCGACATGGCCTGGCGTCGTGTGAACCATCCGTCCGAAATCCTGACCATCGGCGAGACCATCAAGGTCCAGATCGTCAAGATCAACAAGGACACGCACCGCATCAGCCTTGGCATGAAGCAGCTTGAGGATGATCCTTGGTCGCTGGTTGAGGGCAAGTACCCGCTGGAAACCGTTCACAAGGGCCGCGTGACCAACATCACCGATTACGGCGCATTTGTTGAACTGGAGCCGGGCGTTGAAGGTCTGGTTCACGTTTCCGAAATGTCCTGGACCAAGAAAAACGTCCATCCTGGCAAAATCGTGTCCACTTCGCAGGAAGTCGACGTGATGATCCTGGAAATCGACAGCTCCAAGCGTCGTGTTTCCCTTGGCCTCAAACAAACTCAGGGCAATCCTTGGGAAACCTTCGAGACAACATTCCCTGTTGGCACCGAAGTTGAGGGCGAAGTCAAAAACATCACCGAGTTCGGTCTGTTTGTTGGTCTTGAAGGCGACATCGACGGCATGGTTCACCTGTCCGATCTGGACTGGAACCGTTCCGGCGAAGAAGCCATGGAAGACTATCGCAAGGGCGACATGGTCAAGGCGATTGTCACCGACATCGACGCCGAGAAAGAGCGGATCTCGCTCTCGATCAAGGCGCTTGATGGCGATCCGTTTGCCGATGCAACTGCTGGCGTTAAGCGCGGCGCAGTTGTCACCGTCACGGTCACCAAGATCGAAGACGGCGGAATCGAGGTCGAGCATGACGGGATGAAATCTTTCATCCGCCGGTCCGACCTTTCCCGCGATCGTGCCGAACAGCGCCCCGAGCGTTTCTCGGTTGGCGATCACATTGATGCGCGTGTGACCAACATCGACAAAGCTTCACGCCGCCTTGGCCTGTCGATCAAAGCCCGCGAAATCGCTGAAGAGAAGGAAGCGGTCGAGCAGTATGGCTCGTCTGACTCCGGTGCCTCGCTTGGCGACATTCTGGGTGCTGCGCTGAAAAGCCAGGACGACAAATAAGCCCGATCAAGGGTTCACAAAGATACGGAAAGCGGCCTCCTTTGGGGGCCGTTTTTCTTTGCGCAAAGATGATGGCAGGGCCTTCGAATCAGGCGTTGTCGCACCACAGGGCTGATCGGCGGCGAACGGCCAATCCAAGGTTACCCACAGGAAATTCGCGAAAAATCGCAGTCAAACAGCACCTTAGGTGCAAAAAACCGCCTGCGCATCATATCGGATCGCTTCCCAGAAGGTTGGTTTTCTGGCAGTATCCCGGCAGAAATATCAAGTCGCATGTCCATCATGCAGGCAACCCAATGGGGAGGGTTAGCGAATGATCCGTTCGGAACTTGTACAAAAGATTGCTGATGAGAACCCGCATCTTTATCAACGGGACGTTGAACGTATTGTGAATACTGTCTTTGAAGAAATCATTGAAGCGATGGCCAGTGGCAATCGTGTCGAACTGCGCGGCTTTGGCGCGTTTTCGGTGAAGAAAAGAGATGCGAGAACCGGGCGCAATCCCCGCACCGGGGAATCGGTTCCGGTCGAAGAAAAACACGTACCGTTTTTCAAAACCGGAAAATTGTTGAGGGACCGTCTGAACGGCGGCTGACCCTCTGACGCCGGAGAGGTCACGAAATGCGATTTTTACGTTTTTTGTTTTTGAGTGTTGTCGCCTTGGGCCTGGTCATTCTGGCGCTGGCAAACCGTGCGCTTGTGAATGTGCAACTGGTGCCCGAAGAGCTGGCCGTGCTGTTGCCTTTTGCAAACAGTTTTGAGTTGCCCTTGTTCCTGGTGATTTTCGGCGCAATTGTGGCCGGCTTGCTGATCGGCTTTGTCTGGGAATACTTCCGTGAACATCACATCCGCGCTGAGGCTGCACGCAAGAAGCGTGAAGTCAACAAGCTGGAGCGCGAGGTCAAAGGCCTGCGCGAGAAATCCGGCGAAGGGAAGGACGACGTCCTTGCCCTCCTCGACTAGTCGACCAGTCCCGTGATCCGATCCAAAATCTGCGGCATCAGCACGCCTGCGACGCTGGAGGCGGCTGTCGCAAGCGGGGCAGGTTACCTCGGGTTTGTGTTTTTCGAAAAATCCCCGCGCAACCTTACGATTGAGAAGGCCAAACCGCTGATGCAATCGGTGGCAGATGGCATCTGCAAAGTGGCGCTAAGTGTGAATGCGGATGACGCAACGCTTGATGCGCTGTTGGAGACGTTGCCGATAGATATGTTGCAGCTTCACGGGCAAGAAAGCCCTGCGCGTGTCGCGGAGGTGCGGTCGCGATACGGATTGCCTGTGATGAAGGCGCTTGGGATCGCAGACGCGGGCGATCTGGCCCTGATCGCGGACTACGTGCCCGTGGTAGATCAGCTTTTGATAGACGCCAAACCACCCCGGGGGGCGGATTTGCCGGGCGGCAACGGTCTGGCCTTTGACTGGCGGCTGATCGCAGGTCGGCGCTGGGCCGTGCCGTGGATGCTTGCCGGTGGTTTGACGCCTGACAATGTGGCCGAGGCCGTGCGTTTGACCGGGGCCGCGCAAGTTGATGTCTCGTCGGGCGTTGAGACCGCTCCGGGGGTTAAGGACGAGGCCCTGATCCGGGCGTTTTTGGCGGCGGTTTAATTTCCGCGCCAGAAAACTTGGGTTCGAACCGCCTTGGCCTTGTCGAGCGTTTCCAGAACCGCTACGCAGTCTGCGACCTAAGCGGAGCGCATCATGGCGAACGATCTTTTTAACTCTTTCATGTCCGGCCCCGATGAAAAGGGCCGCTTTGGCGACTTCGGCGGGCGCTTTGTTTCCGAGACATTGATGCCGCTTATTCTTGATCTGGAGGCGGAATACGAAAACGCCAAAACCGACCCGACCTTCTGGGCCGAGATGGATGACCTCTGGAAACATTATGTTGGCCGCCCGTCGCCGCTTTACTATGCCGAACGGATCACCGAACGTCTGGGCGGGGCGAAAGTTTACCTCAAACGCGACGAGCTGAACCACACAGGCGCCCATAAGATCAACAACGTGCTGGGGCAAATTCTGCTCGCACGGCGCATGGGAAAAACCCGAATTATTGCGGAAACCGGTGCCGGTCAGCACGGTGTTGCAACCGCGACGGTTTGTGCGCGTTTTGGGCTGGAGTGCATCGTTTACATGGGCGCCCACGACGTTGAACGCCAAGCGCCGAACGTCTTTCGGATGCGCCTTTTGGGGGCAAAGGTTGTGCCGGTCACTTCGGGGCGCGGCACGCTCAAGGACGCGATGAATGACGCGCTGCGCGATTGGGTCACCTACGTTGACAACACGTTCTATTGCATCGGCACGGTTGCGGGGCCGCATCCTTATCCCGCGATGGTCCGTGATTTTCAGTCGATAATCGGCAAAGAAGTTCGCGAACAAATGATGGAGCGCGAAGGGCGTCTGCCTGACAGCGTGGTTGCGGCGATCGGCGGGGGCTCCAACGCGATGGGGCTGTTCTATCCGTTCCTTGACGACAAGGACGTGCGGATCATCGGGGTCGAAGCCGGTGGTAAAGGCGTTGATATGAAGATGGAGCATTGCGCCTCGCTGACGGGTGGTCGCCCTGGTGTCTTGCACGGCAACCGGACGTACCTCTTGCAGGACGACGACGGCCAAATTCTGGAGGGCTATTCGATTTCGGCAGGCCTTGATTACCCCGGCATCGGCCCGGAGCATTCCTGGCTGCATGATGTGGGCCGCGCGGAGTATGTCTCCATCACCGACAAGGAGGCGCTGGCGGCGTTTCAGTTCTGTTGCGAAACCGAAGGTATCATCCCCGCGCTGGAGCCCTGTCACGCGCTTGGCCACGTAATGAGAATCGCCGGCGATCTGCCAAAGGATCATCTGATGGTGATGAATATGTGTGGGCGTGGTGACAAGGATATCTTTACGGTCGCCAAACATCTGGGTGTCGAGATCAACACCGGGGCTTAAGGCGGGGCATAACCTTTGGTTTAGGCCCGCAATCCCCGGTTTAGGGGCGGGGGTTTAAGCCTTTGGTCGATTCCCATAACGATCATTTCACCTTTTATGAAGGGTATGAAACCCGCGCCATTCCGGCGCATGAAAGGATGATGAAATGTTGAGCAAACCACTTATAGGCCTGTCTTTTGCAGCACTCGCTGCAGCTGGTGCAACTAAGGCGGAGCTGTCGCCATTGAATGATGTGACAGGCGAGAACATCACGGTTGCCCAAGCCGATATCAGTCAGGAAGACGGTGAAAACCTGCGGACACCTGATGCAGAATACGAACGAGACGACGCAGGCCAAGACTACGCCGATGCATCCGGGTCCGGTGGTTCTGGTGGGTCAGCCGGTTCCGCTGGGTCTGCCGGTTCTGCCGGGTCCGCTGGATCAGCCGGGTCTGCTGGATCAGCTGGATCAGCCGGGTCTGCTGGATCAGCTGGATCAGCCGGGTCTGAAGAGGATCAAGCGGATGCGGGATTGACTCCGATGGGCTACCTTCACGCGGGCAACGCGCTGGATCTCGGCTGATTATCCGCAAAAGCCTTGAAAAAAACACCGCCTGCCTGCAAGCTTTGACAGGAGCAGGCAGGCGGGTGAAACCAAGGGGAGCGGACATGCGAAAATCAGCAGTTTTTGCACTTGCGATCCTTGCGAGCGCGGGCCTGTCAGCTTCGCAGGTACAAGCACAGGCGCAGGTGCAAAACGAAACACCGCAGGAACGCTATATTCGCCAATTGGGCGAACAGGGGTTCGTTGATATTTCTGTAACCAGAACCTGGCTGGGCCGGGTTCGCATCCGCGCTTTTTCCGACACAATGGAACGGGAAATTGTGCTTAACCCGAACTCTGGCGAGATTTTGCGGGATTATACCGAAAAAGCCTCGGGTGGGTCCGCTGATGGCAGCCACTCGATCTTTGGGCCGGCTTCGGATGGCACCAATGGCGGGGATGAGGACACTGGCAGGGTGGACGGAAGTGGCGGATCAGGTGGCGGCGGCGGCTTTGACTATCTGAACGGCGGCTTTGGCGCTGACATCAAATTCCGGGCGACAAACGAATGAGCGCGGCGGGTATCCTGCGGCTGTTTTTCGTCGTTCAGGCGATCTGTGCGATCTTTGTTGTCAGCGACATATTCGTAAATATCGCCGGACTGCGCAGCCGTCCCGTTACATGGCAGTTTCGCGAATTGCTGGAGATTTTTGCCGCGACCGGTCTGGTTTTAGGGACGGTCCTCGGAAGTATTTTGATCCGACGCGCGGACAAGCGCAGGCAGAAGGTGGAGGCGCAATTGCGTGCGGCCTCCGGCGCCTTTGCGGAGGTGCTTGAAGAACGTTTTGTTGAATGGCGATTAACCCCGGCAGAGGCTGACGTTGCGCTGTTCGCAATCAAGGGGCTTAGCACACAGGATATTGCCCAGATGCGTGCAACCAGCGAAGGGACGATCAAGGCGCAGTGCAATGCGATCTACAAAAAGGCCGGGGTCAACGGGCGCTATCAGTTGCTGAGCCTCTTTGTTGAAGATCTGTTGGCCGAAGCGCTTGTCACCGATGCGGGCTCTGACAGGGGCAGCGCCTAAAGCCGTCTGAGGCCCAGCGGGGTTCAAATTCAATCAGTTTTTGATCGGGAAGGTTTCGCTCGATGTCCGAAACGCTGTGCTCTTTTCGCTTTTCAAGATTGCCAAAGAGGCGTATGGGCAGCGCTTGTTCAAATGCGAGAGGGCCCGGAAGATGGCAGATTTCAAAGTTGGTGACATCGTGGTTCTGACAGCAGGCTCGATGCGGATGGGCGTGGAAAGCGTCGAGGGCGATCAGATTTCGACCGTCTGGTGCAACGAAGGCCAGATTGGACGCGATACTTTCAGCGCTGTTCTGCTGAAAGCCTGGGAGCATCGTGAAGATGACCGGCGTGGCGGAAAACCCCCCTACAAGGGTGGCGGAGATCGTGACCGGGGTGGAGATCGTGGTGGGGATCGTCGGTTTGACGACAAGCCCAAGGGCAAGCCCGGCTGGGACGGCAAGCCACGCGAAAAGAAATACTTTCGCAAAGATTGATTTACTGGACCGGTCCTGCGTGGACCGGACGACTTTTTCTGCGGGTCAGCGCCTCGGCGCTGTCCCGGAATTGAGTATTTATCGGAACAAAGACGTCAGGAACCGTCCAGGTGGCGGGCGATTTGGCGGAAGTGTTCGAGGTTCATGACCGTTATGCGGCCATCATCGTCGCGAAAGTTCCGATCCGCGCCGTTTACCGCAATCACCACGTTACGTGCGGAATCCACGTAGATGTATTGCCCGTAAACACCGATCGCAAAGAATTCTCCGGCTTTGGCGTCGGGGGGCAGCCACCACTGATAACCATAGCCCAAGAGGCCGTTGTCCGTGCCTTCGTCATCCTCGTAGGGAGGTGGGGCGGATTGGCTGGTGGATTGTTCGACCCAGTCCGCAGGCACGATCTGGGTGTCACCAAGACGGCCGCCTTGTGCAAACATCAGGCCAAAGCGGGCATAGTCGCGGGTGCGCAGGTTTAATCCGCCAAGAACAAAGGCGGTGCCGTAACCATCAGTCAGATAATAGGCGTCGGCCTCCATGTTGAGCGGCTTCAGGATGGTTTCGGACAGGTAATCCGGCACATCGCGCCCCGTGGCGGCGCGTAAAACCATGCTAAGAACATGGGTGTCGATGGAGACATATTGGCGTTTGGATCCGGCTTCGCGGGCTTGTTCGGACAGGCTGGCGGCAAAGCCGTCCATGGAATTACCAAGGGCAAGGACACGGCCCATGCGGTTGATGTCGGAATTGAAATCCAGATAATCCTCGTTGAATTTCACGCCGGAGGCCATGTTGAGAACATTGCGGATGGTTGCGTCCTTGTAGGCGGTTTCAGCCAGTTCAGGGACGTAATCCGTCACTTGGGCGTTCAGATCAGGGATATGACCGTCGCGCACCGCCACGCCAAAGGCGGCTGAGAGGTAGCTTTTCGCCATCGACCAGGAAATCCGCCGGTCTTCCGGGGTGGTGTCCTTGAAATAGGCTTCGTAAGCGATCTTGCCGTCCTTGAGGATCACCATTGCGGTTTGGTCGCGTTCCTTTTGCCAGTCTTCAAAGCTGATGGTCGTGCCGCGAAAGCTAAGGGTTTCCGGCATTGCCATCGGGGCAAGCGGTAGCGGATGGGGGGTGGCTGATTTCACCTCCATTTCGCGGTTGAAGAACATCTTGTTCATGCCGGAAAAGTTGGTGACGATGTTTTCCGCGGCGAAAAGCGAGTTCACTTTTAACAGGCGTTGCAGGCGGTCCCAATTCCAGGTGACGACAAGGCCGCCGATCAGAATGATGACGCCGAAAATTCTGAGGGTCCATTTGAGGAAGCGGTTCATGGGCAGTCTCCTTTCGGCAAATCTGCGCCTGTTGCCTCAGGCCGTCAAGACTGTGGCAGAACTGACGGCGCGTCCCATTCTACCCAGCGGGCATGGAAATCCGCGCGGCCCAGTAGGATGGTCAGATCGCCAGGCCAAAGACGCAGGCAAAGTGCGGCACCCTTTGGGCCGTCATCCGCTTCCATTGATAGCCATGCCAGCGGGTTTTTCCTGGTTGCAGTCGCGCCCGTGGCCTCGATCAGGGCCTTGCCCTTTTGCTGTTGTAACTGTGGGAAATATTGCCAGGCAACGGTATGATAAATCAGCGTCAATCCGCTATCGGGGCGGTCTGGCAAAATGGTGGTAAGCCAGTCGATTGCATCCGCCTTTGCCACTTTGATCGGATTTTCATTGGCCAGTTCGATGGCTTTGCGGGCACGCGCCAGACGATCCGGTTGATCGGGCCAGAGATAGGCGAGCAATCGGAGCGCCTGATCAGGGTCCGTTGCATCAAGCGGGTTGAGGTCAACGCCCCGTGCCGAGGTGATGGTAAAGCCCCTGCCTTGGGGCAAAGAACCCTGCCAATCCGGCGAAAGCGTAATGGCCGCACCGGCATTGCCAAGACGCCCCAGCGGCGTTTCAACGGCAGTCCGGTCCCAGCGAAGGTTTAATCCGGCACTGGCCCCCAGTTCGATCAGGTGGAGCGGCATCTGAAAACGCTCCGCCAGCAGGCAGGCGGTTGCAACCAGCGGACTTTGGCGTGCGGTTTCATTGGTTTGCGGGGCCTGTTTGATCCAGTCGATCAGGAAATCCGCGTGTGTCATGATTGCCGCAGAAAGCGCCGTTGCCAGGGCTCTTTCGCGATGCGGCGGATAGGCCGCTGCAAGGGCGGGATCACGGCCGCTCAGGACCAAGGCATGAAGGCCGCCCATTACGCGGAGCGGGACCGAATCGGCATTGGTGCGCGGATCGCCCGGCCAGTTCAGGACGGCCTTGGCAAAGGGGCTGTCCGAGGACGCCAGCAGGTCGCGCACCATCACAAGCGCGCGGGCCATGAAGGGAGACCCGAGGCTCTGGCAATAATCGGCCTGAGTAGAGAAAACCGCAAGAATTTCCGCCGGGCTGAAACGGGTCATGAGCGGAATTTGTCGACCAGTTTTTGCAAGGCCGTGCGGTTGTCGGCAACCGGGGTCGGTGGTTCCGCGGGCTTTGCGGCGGGTGCGGCTTTGGCCTTGCGCGGCGGATTGCTTCGTAAGGCAACCGCGTTCATGAACTTGGAGGCATCACCTCTGGCAAGGTCCGGGGCGCCATCTGCAATCCCGCGCAAAAGGTCGTCGATCCAGGCCTCGTCGGCTTTGGCAAAATCGTGGAGCACGTAAGCTGCAACGCGGTCTTTGTGGCCGGGGTGGCCGATGCCGATGCGCACGCGCTGATATTCGGGTCCGATGTGTTGGTGGAGGGAGCGCAGGCCGTTGTGACCGGCATGACCGCCGCCCTGTTTGACGCGGAGTTTGCCGGGGGCGAGGTCAAGTTCGTCGTGAAAGGCGGTGATGTCGGCGGGCGTGAGTTTGTAGAACTTTGCCGCTGCCTGTACTGATTGTCCGGAGAGGTTCATGAAGGTTTCAGGTTTCAGGAGCAGGGTTTTTTCGCCGCCCAGCATCCCCTCAGAAATGCTGCCCTGAAACTTGCCTTTCCAGGGGCCAAAGCCATGGTCGCGTGCGATTTCTTCCAGTGCGCGAAAACCGATATTGTGCCGGTTGTTCTGGTATTTAGCCCCCGGGTTTCCAAGGCCGACAAAGAGTTTCATATACCCCCCAACAAAAAACGCGCCCGGAAATCTCCGGACGCGGTTTTCTAACATATCTTGTGATGAAGTGCGACTTACTCTTCGGCAGTTGCTTCTTCTTCTGCGGGTGTTTCGACCTCGGCAGTGTCGCCCTCATCCTCGTCGTCGCCAGCCGATTTCAGCGAGCTTGGCGCCGAGATGTTGGCGATCACGAAATCACGATCGGTGATCATCGGGCGCGAGCCTTCGGGTAGCGCGATGTCCGAGATGTGGACAATATCGCCAACATCGAGGTTGGTCAGATCAACGGTCAGTTTTTCCGGGATATCCCCGGCGGTCACTTTCAGTTCAACCTCGTTACGCACAACCGTCAGAACGCCGCCGCGCTTGAGGCCGACGGAGACGTCTTCGCCGATAAATTCAACCGGGATAAAGAGGTTGATCCGCGACGTGCGGCGCAGGCGCATCAGGTCGAGGTGGGTTGGGAGATCTTTGACAACGTCGCGCTGCACGTTCCGGCAGATGACGCGGACGTCTTCCTGGCCTTCAACTTTGAGGTTGAAAAGCGTGGACAGGAAACGACCCGCTTTCAGGCGTTTCAGCAGTTCGTTGTATTTGACGTTGATTGCCAGCGGGTCAGCACCGCCACCATAGACAACACCGGGCACTTGGCCCTCACGACGCGCTTGACGGGCGGCCCCCTTGCCTGTCCCCGTGCGTGCCGTGGCGATCAGATCTGGAATTTGTCCAGCCATGTTCGATCTCCTCGAATTTCAGGTTATGCGGCCTTCCTCCAAGGGTGCAAAGCCGCGAAGACCGCCCTATAGGGGGAATCGGAGGGAAAGAAAAGGGGGTGCTCCCGCCAAAAACACGATCTTCGATCGGTTTTTGTTGGGCCGGGCGTCGGTCGGGCAGGCCCGTCCGCCGGATGAGTATTTGGGCAAAGAAGAAATCAGGCCCAGTGGCCGGTAAAATCCTTTGGAATACGCAGAATATCCTTGTTGACCGTGTTGATGTCGGTATGGCCGCAAAACGCCATCGAGAGGTCTAGTTCCTTGTGCAGGGTTTCCAGCGCGGTCGTTACCCCCTGTTCGCCCTGCGCCCCAAGACCATAGACAAAGGCGCGCCCGATATAGGTGCCTTTTGCCCCCATGGCGATGGCTTTGAGGATGTCCTGACCCGAACGGATGCCGCTGTCGAGGTGAACCTCGATCCTGTCGCCCACTGCATCCATAATCGCCGGGAGCGCTTTGATCGAGGAAAGTGCGCCATCCAATTGCCGTCCGCCGTGGTTTGAGACGATGATCGCATCGGCGCCCGCCTTGACGGCAAGTTTTGCGTCCTCTGCCTCCATGATACCCTTCAGGATCAGCTTGCCGCCCCACATCTTTTTGATCTTTTCGACCGCTTTCCAATCCAGAGCCGGATCGAATTGTTGGGCGGTCCATTCCATCAGCTTGGTCGGGTCCGAAACGCCCTCCACATGGCCGACGATATTGCCAAAACCGCGTCTTTTGGTACCCAGCATTTCCAGCCCCCAACCCCATTTCGTTGCAAGGTTGAGGATGTTTTTCAATGTCGGTTTGGGAGGCGCGGAAAGACCGTTCTTGAGGTCTTTGTGTCGCTGGCCCAGAATTTGAAGATCAAGCGTCAGCACAAGCGCCCCGCATTTGGCAGCTTTGGCGCGCTCAATGATGGCTTTGAGGAACTTTTCGTCCCGCATGACGTAAAGCTGAAACCAGAACGGGGCGCTGGTATGCGTGGCGACATCCTCGATCGAACAGATCGACATGGTGGACAGGGTGAACGGCACTCCGAATTTCTCGGCCGCCTTTGCTGCCTTGATCTCGCCATCGGCGTGTTGCATCCCCATCAGCCCGACCGGTGCCAGTGCGACAGGCATGGCCACATCCTGCCCGATCATTTGTGTTGCGGTCGTGCGGCCCTCCATATTGACCGCGACCCGCTGGCGGAGATGTATTTGGCTGAAATCACTGGTGTTTTCACGAAAGGTTTGCTCCGTCCAAGAGCCGGTTTCAACGTAGTCATAAAACATGCGCGGCACGCGACGCTGGTAAATTTCGCGAAGGTCTTCGATACAGGTGATCACAGGCATTGGGGTCTCCACCGCAAATTGGTAAGATTATTTTGCCAATTTTGATGGAAATCTGCAATGGCAGAAAAACAGCAGGTCAGCCGACTTCTTTATGCCAGAAATATCCCCGCCGGAGGCCCGTTTTGATCTTATGAAAACGGCGGGGCCCAAGCGTCTCTTGATCGAAGATCAACAGGGCGGCGGGACAGCCCCCTAAGCGCTATGCGCGGCATCGGCCAGCGATTTTACGAAATCCAGCACGTCGGCGACCGCATCGCCGCGGCCAATGCGTTCGACAATGGCCGAACCTACGACGACACCATCCGCAACCCCGGCAATCGCCTTGGAGGCGGCAGGCGTTTTGACCCCAAAGCCGACGCAGACCGGAATATCGGTGGAGGCTTTGATCCGGCTGACCTCGGGCGCGACCATCTCGGCGCTCGCCTCAGCCGCCCCGGTGATCCCGGTGATCGAGACGTAGTAGAGAAACCCGGAGGTGTTTTCCAAAACCTTGGGCAGGCGGCGGGCGTCCGTTGTGGGGGTCGCCAGGCGGATAAAGTTCATGCCTGCCGCGTTGGCCGGAACGCAAAGCTCGTCGTCTTCTTCGGGGGGCAGATCGACCACGATCATGCCGTCGATGCCAGCGTCTTTCGCGTCGCTCAGGAATTTGTCGACGCCGTGGGAATAGATCGGATTGTAATAGCCCATCAGCACAATCGGCGTCGTCGTGTCGCCTTTGCGAAATTCCCGCGCCAGATCGAGCGTTTTGTTGAGCGTCATCCCGCCTTCAAGCGCACGTTGCCCGGCCAATTGGATCGTCGGTCCGTCGGCCATCGGATCGGTAAAGGGCAGGCCGAGTTCAATGACATCAACACCCGCCCCGGGCAGACCTTTGACCAACTCCAAAGCGGTCGCATAGTCAGGATCGCCCGCCATCACATAGGAGACAAAGGCCGATTTTCCTTCGGCCTTCAGCCGCGCAAATGTGTCGTCAATTCTGGTCATCGTGGCCCCACTTCAATCTCAGGCCCTTCGTTTGTGCCATGGGTGGGAAAAAATCAACCGCGAAAGCTGACCCTAGTCGCAATTCACCATCCAAGGCATGCCAAAACGGTCGCGCAGCATGCCAAAGCCTTTGGACCAAAAGGTCGCCTCAAAGGGCATCGTAACCTCGCCGCCCTCGGCCAGCGCCTCAAACTTTGTGCGGGCTTCGTCAGCGTTTAAAAATGACGTCTGGATCGTGATCCCTTGCGGTGGCGACCATGGCCCACCCCCGCCGTCCGAGCCCATGATCGCACGCTCGCCTATCCGCAAAGTGGCGTGCATCACGCGATCCTCGAGGCCCTTGAACTGATCCGCCATCGGGCTTTCGCCGAATTTCTGCATCATCGCGATCTCGCCGCCAAAAACCTCGGCGTAGAACGCGAAAGCTTCGGCGCAATTGCCGTCGAATGTGAGGTAGGGGTTGATGTCCATGTCTTGCCTCCCGTTTCGCCCAAAGACTGCGGCCCAAACCCGCGCCCGTCAAGCATCGCTTGAACAAACGCCCCCTTGGCCCTACAAGCGGCGCGACTTTGAGATGGAGCGTCAAAATGGGATTTAAGACCGGTATCGTGGGCCTGCCAAACGTCGGCAAATCGACGCTTTTCAATGCGCTGACCAAGACGGCGGCAGCGCAGGCGGCGAATTTCCCGTTTTGCACGATTGAACCCAATGTCGGCGCGGTCTCGGTGCCTGATGCGCGGCTGGATACGCTGGCCGAGATTGCAGGCTCCAAGCAGATCATCCCCGCGCGGATGACCTTTGTCGATATCGCGGGCCTTGTGAAAGGCGCCTCCAAGGGGGAGGGGCTCGGCAATCAGTTTCTCGCCAACATCCGCGAATGCGATGCGATTGCCCATGTGCTGCGCTGCTTTGAGGACGGCGATGTCACCCATGTGGAGGGCCGCGTTGATCCCATTGCGGACGCCGAAGTGATTGAAACGGAGCTGATGCTTGCCGACATGGAAAGCATCGAAAAACGCCTGGCGAACCTTAGCCGCAAGATACGGGGCGGCGACAAGCAATCGGTGGAACAAGACACGCTGCTGCGCCGCGCTTTGGCGACTTTGGAGGGTGGCAAACCCGCCCGCAAAGTGGAGGTCTCCGAGGAGGAGCAGAAATCCTGGGACATGCTGCAATTGCTGACGGCCAAGCCTGTGCTTTATGTCTGCAACGTCGAAGAAGAAAACGCCGCCAATGGCAACGCCCATTCCGGCCGCGTCGCTGAAATGGCAGCGGCAGATGGCGCGGCGAGCGTAGTGATTTCCGCGGCGATCGAAGAAGAAATCAGCCAGCTCGACGACGAAGAACGCGGCATGTTTCTGGACGAAATGGGCTTGGCCGAAGCGGGCTTGGACCGGCTGATCAAAGCAGGCTACGAGCTGTTGCACCTGCAAACCTACTTTACCGTCGGCCCCAAAGAAGCCCGCGCCTGGACCATCCCCATCGGCACCTCTGCGCCCCGCGCGGCTGGCGTGATCCACGGCGATTTCGAGGCCAAATTCATCCGCGCCGAAACCATCGCCTACGAGGACTACGTGGCCCTCGGCGGCGAACAACCCAGCAAAGAGGCCGGCAAAATGCGCGCCGAAGGCAAGGGGTACGTGGTGAAGGACGGGGACGTGCTGCATTTCCTGCATGGGGGATGAGGGGGCTAGACGACCCACCAAATGCCCAGCACCATTGGGGCAATGATCAGCAAACCAGCACTTCCGTACCCCCAATAGGTCGCCCGGCGAACGGTCGCGGTCAGGTTTTCCGCTTCGATGTCGTTCAAGGCCTTGTTCTGTTCCTGAGCACTGCGCAGACGCTCCGCAACGTGATGAAGTTTGCGGGATTTATGCGTCCAAATTGCGCCAAGCCCCGCGATCATATGGATAAACGTCGGCAACAGCGTGGTGAAAACCATCAGGTACAGCGCAATCCCCTGCCACGGGTCCGTTTTCAGCGTGGTCCAATAGGCACGCCAGTCCAACGGTAATGTCGAAGGGCCTAGCGCCGCCCAAATATCCAGCACAGTCGTGATCCCGAAAAGCAGACCTGAAAGGCAGAGCGCGGCAACAAAGAGATCAAGTGCCAAACCAGCCAAAATCCAACCAGCCGCCGGTCGATTACGGGCCACGTGTCGCAAAAATAGGCGCGTGGCACCAACAGACAGTAAATCGGCAATCGCGTTCAGCAGTGGCAAAAACACATAGAAAAGTGCAAGGATCGCAGCTGAATTTAAGCCAGCAACGGCACTGTCAAGAGTAACGGCATTGGCACCAGCAACGACAACAGCAGCGGCAAGGGTAAAGGCACCGGCACTGGCAAAGGTAGAGGCAGTGAAAGAGGCACGGAAACCGGCACCGGCAAAACCAACGGCAAAAGTAACGGCAAAGACAAAGGGTAAGAAACCGGTTAAGGCGAAGACATCGACACCGGCAAAAGTAACGGCAAAAGCAAAGGTGTAGGCACCGGCAAAGGTAAAGGTAAAGGCAACGCCCCAGGTCGCCTTTGTTAAAAAACCGACCCGGCGCGATGAAGTATCATGCGTGCCGAGCAGCTTGTCGACAAAAACCTGACTAAATTTCTCTGCGTTATTGATCACGTAGACACTGACAGCTAGACCAAAGCCCAACAAAATGGCCCGCCACACCCGTTCAAACCAATGATCGATGTCGCGAAACAGCTCTAAGCCACCGGGTGTGTGATTGTTGGCGAAAACCCAACCCAGAATTGCCGCCAGAAGGGGATAAACGAGCGCAATCGTCAGGCACGTGCCAAAGGCACGCAAGGACAGTGCACGACGTCCATAAAGCCGGTGCGCGGCACCCAATACCCAGCGGATGGCCGTGAAATAACCTTCGCCCGGGCTGCGGTTGTAACGCTTGTAAAGATCGCCGTAGTTGGCAGGGTTTGAAAAGTGACCCTCAAGCTTCGCCCAATAACCGGGTCTGCGGATAACGTGCGTGACAGCCCAGATCAGCGCCAAAAACGCAGCGAACGCCAGCACGGCCTCAACAAGGTCGAGCAAATCGCTATGTTCGTCCAACCATCCCTTCGCTGTTGTCACCCAATCCGGCAAAGTGTTTTCCTTTCAATATGGCCCCAGCGTAGCCAGTAAGGGGTTGCATTCCAAGCGCAGCTTTCGGGTCGTGCGTGTGTGCCAATGAAAGCGGTTTTCTTTTCGATCCGCCGCAGGAGCGTCGATCAAGTCAGCACCTTTTGGACGAGACACATATTCCCCCTTGCCCCTCGGCCTGCGGATGGATAAACCCGCCCGCGGAGACGTGGCCGAGTGGTCGAAGGCGCTCCCCTGCTAAGGGAGTATACCGGGAACGGTATCGAGGGTTCGAATCCCTTCGTCTCCGCCAAAAAACCTGATCAATGTGTTGTAATTACTAAATAAGCCAACTCTGCTTGTGTTTTTTGGCGATATTGCTATACAAAATGCTATACATATTGCTATACATTGGGGTTAAAGACATGCTCATTAAGCGCGGGAATGTGTGGTGGATGACTCGCCGTGTTCCGAAAGTTTACTCCGAGGTTGAGACTCGCAAGGCTGTCTGGATTAGCTTGAAGACGGACTCTGAAAAGGCGGCAACAAAAAAGGAACCGGCAGTCTGGGCTGAGATGATAGCAGGTTGGGAATCTCAGATGCGTGGAGACTCAAAGCAAGCCGAGCATAAATTTAGCCAAGCCAAAGCCAACGCTCGTCAGATGGGCTTTCAATACGTGCAGGCTTCAGATTTTCGCACGCTGCCGATATCAGAGATCGTGGACCGTGTGGAAGCCTCGGCGACACCCTCAGACGCTGTCGCGGTGCTGGGCTTGGCGGATGTGCCCAAGATCACGGCGAGTGCTGCGTTGGAGCTCTATTGGGACCTGGCGGTAGACAAGGTTGTTGGAAAGACGGACGACCAGCTACGGCGATTTAAGAACCCGCGCATTAGAGCTTTCAAACGATTTATTTCTATTGCTGGTGATTTGGACATAGGCGCGATTTCGCGGGACGACATGCTACTATTTAAAAAGCACCTGATGCAGCGCGTCCGTCAAGGAGAGATCACTGTCAGCACTGCGAACAAAGACATCATCCATTTCACGGGCACCGTCCGTTATGTGGAAAGCGAGAAAGCTTTGGGCTTGAATCTTCCCTTTGAAAAACTGGCACTTGAAGGTGGAGCAAAGAGCAGTCGTGATCCATTTACGACAAGCTGGATTAAGGAAAAAATTCTATATCCAGGAGCGTTGAATGGGTTGAACCGGGAAGCGGCGGCAATACTGCTGATGATGGTAAACACAGGTGCTAGGCCATCTGAGCTTGCGGGGTTGTTGCCGCATCACTTTGACCTCAATGGTCCGATCCCACTTATCCATATCTTGCCTGAAGGACGTCAGTTAAAGAACGATCATGCAAAGCGCAAGATTCCTCTGGCCGGAGTATCGCTTGAGGCAGCGCGGGAGTTTCATTCTTCAGGTTTCCCAACTTATGCAGGTAAAGATAAGGTTTCGGATACAATCAACAAGTTCATGCGGGAAAATGACCTGAAGGAGACCAAAAAGACGACGCTTTACTCGCTGCGTCATTCGTTCGAGGACAGGATGCTAGAGGCCGGTGTCGATGAGCGGGTGCGCTCTGATATTTTCGGTCACGCTTTGCAAAGGCAGCGTTACGGAGCCGGGGGCGGCGACGAACTAAGGCATCAGGCAATTAAGTTGGTAGCGCTTTAGAATGCTATGCTCTGTAAACTGCGTGATGATGATAATAACCAAACCTGACATGCGATGCGTCAATCGTTGATCGTTTTTGGAGCAATTGTCGTTTATACTTGTTGAAGCTGCAGAAATTCAAACCGGAGAAAAAGTTGGAAATACCGGAGTGCAATTTTGAAAGATGGCTCGATAATCTCGCAGAAATGTGGTCCTACAATAGAAAAGTTTTATTTTCGGGCGATATTTTGGAGCGTCTAAAAGCGTTTACTTCGTTTGTTGAGTTTTACGAAATGGAGCGGATTGTTGCAGAACTGGTGGATGCACCAACTGCTCTTTACGAGACAGAGTTGAAAGCTAAGCACACAGCGGACCAGAAGCACTTTGACCAAGCACTTAAGTATATGGCGAAGGCAAGAGAACGACTCTCCAAATTATCTTATCAAGATCCTTCAATTGCATGGTCGTGTTGTTCCAAACTTGATGAGGTAATCGAGTACGTATCACTTGACAAAAAGAAAGACATCAAAAGCAACGCAAAACGCAAAATATTCTACTTTTCGCCAGGCGAGGACCAAGATTTCGCAGAGCTATGCCCGAAAGTTGGTGATGGCGTAATCATGCGGGGAGTATCCGAGACTCTGTGTATGGGGCTTGGCCCATGCAATTGAAACGGATCATCTGTTGAACCGCTCTGGGTAAAGAATAGCGAATTGGTTTCGTGCTGCAACCCATTCTCTTACGCAGCGACC
>Ga0316204_10000495_pt1 | contig 144271 bp, 151 predicted proteins | sample 6monrhotite_MG_2_FD_205661 | JGI IMG/M metagenome (GOLD analysis project Ga0316204, IMG submission 205661) | Microbial mat bacterial communities from mineral coupon in-situ incubated in ocean water Damariscotta River, Maine, United States -... | ecosystem: Environmental > Aquatic > Marine >... | reverse complement strand
CCGCCTGCCTGTTGAGAAAACGATTCACGTTCGGAGTCCCATGACCATCCAATACCCGTTGCCTGTGCCACACTTGACCACGGCCCTGAGCGGCCCTTTGGAACAGATCGAGAAACATCTCCTGGATCACCAAAGTGAAATAGAGGCTTGGTTTCGCTGCCAGTGGAAACGGACACCTGCACCCTTCTACGCCTCGGTTGATCTCCGTAACTCGGGATTCAAACTTGCGCCCGTCGATACCAATTTGTTTCCAGCCGGCTTCAACAACCTAAATCCGGCCTTTATGCCGCTTTGCATTCAGGCGATTCAGAGTGCTATGGAGCATATCTGTCCCGATGCCAATGGTGTCCTGATTGTGCCGGAGCGACACACCCGCAATACGTTTTATCTTGAGAGTCTTGCTGTCCTGCATGACATCATCGTCAAGTCGGGCTTCAGCGCACGTATTGGGTGGATGGACGAAGAGATGGATACGGCGCAGGTCATCGATCTGCCTTCGGGGCGTCAGGTTCGCCTTGAGCCGATCGTGCGGTCGGGTGACCGGGTGGGGCTTGCGGATTTCGATCCTTGCATGGTCCTGCTCAACAACGACCTCTCCGACGGCGTGCCGGCGATCCTGGAGGGCATAGAGCAATCCATCATTCCGCCGCTGGCGGCGGGTTGGAGTCACCGGCTCAAGTCCAGCCACTTCGAGTACTATCGTCTCGTGGCGGAAGAATTCGCAGCCATGACCGACCTTGACCCCTGGCTCATCAGTCCCCTGAATCTTCAGTGTGGCGAGATCGATTTCATGAAACGTGAGGGCGAGGACTGTCTGGCGCGGAATGTTGAAAACTTGATCGGGGTGATACAGCGCAAGTACGATGAATACGGGCTCGACAAGGCCCCCTTCGTCGTGATCAAGGCCGATGCCGGGACCTACGGCATGGGGGTTATGACCGTGCACAGCGCCGAAGAGATTGCTCAGCTAAATCGCAAGCAGCGCACCCGCATGGCCGCCAGCAAGGGAGGGGCGGCGACGAGCCAGGTGTTGCTGCAGGAGGGGGTCTATACCTTCGAGACCTGGGGACAGGCACGCGCCGTGACCGAACCCGTGGTCTATATGATCGATCACCACGTCATCGGCGGTTTCTACCGGGTGCATACGCGGCGCGGCAGTAACGAGAACCTGAACGCGCCGGGCATGCATTTCGAGCCCTTGGCCTTTGCCGATCACCTCACGGTTCCAGAGCGGCATCTGGCGCCGGATGCCCAGCCGAACCGTTTTTACGCCTATGGCGTGATTGCCCGGCTCGCCCTGGTCGCGGCTGCCCGCGAGCTGGAGTCGCTGGCATGACGGTGGCAAAATGGCTGGGGATCGTCATGGATCCGATCGAGACCATCAAACCGGCCAAGGACACAACCTTGGCCATGATGCTCGAGGCCCAGCGGCGTGGTTGGCGAATCGCCTATATGCAGCAGCGCGACCTCTATCTGAGCGATGGCGCGGCGCGTGCCCGAATGACCGAAATCCAGGTTGAGGATTCAGCGGCAGACTGGTGGACCGCCGGCGAGACCGAGGACCGCGACCTCACCGACCTTGATGCCATCCTGATGCGCAAGGACCCACCCTTCGATATCGAATACGTCTATACAACCCATCTACTCGAGCTGGCCCACGCCGGGGGCGTGCTGGTCGTCAACCGTCCCCAGGCCTTGCGCGATTACAATGAAAAGCTCGCCACCGCTTGGTTCCCGCAATGTTGCGTCCCAACGCTCGTCACGCGTGACGAAAAACGGATCCGGCATTTCCTGGAAGAGCAGGCCGACATCATCATCAAGCCGCTGTCGGCCATGGGTGGCGCCTCCGTTTTCCGGTTGCGCCGTGGCGACCCGAATATCGGTGTCATCATGGAGACCATGACCGATTACGGTTGCCGCTACACGATGGCACAGACCTATATCCCCGAGATTACGACCGGCGATAAACGGATCCTGCTGATTGATGGCGAACCCGTCCCCTATGCGTTGGCGCGCCTGCCGAATGCGGGGGAGACCCGGGCAAATTTAGCGGCTGGCGGGCGCGGGGTTGCTCAGCCGCTGACCGATCGCGATCGCTGGATCTGCGAGCAGGTTGGGCCACGGCTGCGCGAGCTCGGATTGATGTTTGTCGGACTCGATGTCATTGGCGACTTCCTGACCGAGATCAATGTAACGAGTCCAACCTGTGTTCGAGAGATCGATAAACAGTGTGGGCTGAACATTTGCGCGGGGCTGTTCGATCGGATCGAGACGCGCGTGCAGAGCCGGGGCTGATCGTGTCTAGAGGGTTGTTGCTGGCCCTGGTCCTTCTGGTCTCGGCCTGCGGACAACGCGAAGCGCAGGTTCATGATACCCAGTTGCTCGTGTTCGGGACGCTGGTCAATGTCTCTATCTGGGGGGGAGATAAGGATACGGCGGTCGCCGCGACCTCCGCCGTGGAGCAACGCCTTGTGCAGATGCATCGTGACCTGCATGCCTGGCAGCCGGGACCGTTGACCCGCATCAACCACGCCATCACCGCCCGTAAGTCCGTCCAACTCGATTCGGAGCAGGCGCTGCTGATTCGGCGGGGCACGGAGCTGTCGCGCCAGAGCGGCGGTCTGTTCAATCCCGGGATCGGCTCCCTGATCGGGCTTTGGGGATTCCATAGCGACGATGGGCCACATGGTCCTCCGCCGGGAGATGCCTTGATCCAAATTCAGTTAGCCAAGACTCCTCGCATGTCCGATCTGCACATCAAGGACGGTCGTCTGCACAGCGATAACCCGGCGGTCCAGCTCGACTTTGGCGGCTTCGCCAAAGGCTACGCAGTCGATGAGGCCATCCGGACCCTACGCGAACATCATGTTGATAACGCTATCGTCAATGCAGGTGGCGACCTGCGCGTCATCGGCCGGCACGGTGGCCGCCCCTGGCGGATTGGGATTCGTGATCCAAAGAATTCCGGAGTCATCGCCTCGGTCGAAGTCGCCGGCGATGAGAGTGTCTTTACGTCGGGTGACTATGAACGCTATTTCGAATATCAGGGGCGACGTTACCATCACATCATCGACCCTCGTAGCGGGTACCCCGCCATGGGGAGCAGCTCTGTGACTATACTGAGCAAGGAGGCCATCGTCGCCGATGCGGCGGCCACGGCCCTATTCGTAGCCGGTCCCGAGGCCTGGCAGACGACCGCGATGGCGATGGGAATCGATCAGGCCATGTTGATCGACGACCAGGGGAGGGTTTATATGACGCCGTCCATGGCCGCGCGCGTCCATTTCGAGATCGACCCTCCGCCGCCTGTTCAGATCGTTTCGCCATGACGGAGGCCGCGATCCCCTTTAGGTCGATCGCGGGCGCGCTCCGGCCCACCCCAGGCGATATCGTCATTGCGTTGTTGGCCACGGTCCTGTTGGTGGTGCTCTATACCCATTACTGGTCGGGCATCGGCGGCGAGGGGGAGCGGGCGCGGATCGTATCGGCGGATGATGACGTTTACATCGTATCTCTGAGTGAGGACAGTACGTTGACGGTCCATGGTCCGCTTGGCGATTCCGTTATTGAGATCCATCAGGGGCGGATTCGGTTTACGGAATCACCTTGCCAGGGCAAGCAATGCATCCACGCCGGATGGCTGCATACAGCCGGCAGCTTTGCCGCCTGCCTGCCCAACCGGGTCTCGGTCACCGTGCTGGGGCGGAACCGACACTTTGATAGCATCAATTATTGAGGTATTACCAGTTTGGAAATGCAGGTAAAAGAGAAAAAATGCAACTAGAAAATAGTGTGCTACTTTAAAATTGAGCCTATTCCAATCAGCTATCGCGAAGCGATTCCAACACTTTACTCTGTTATCTTCGCCCTTTTCTCTGAGTTCATATGAGCCAAATCGACTCAAGTGAGGCGTCCTCCCCCGTCGTCGTTATGACGACACGCGAGGATCACCGCATAGCCTGGCTGGCGGCCTTGGCCATTGTTATCCATGTCGCCGAGGCCGCGATCCCGAGTCCCATGCCCGGTGTCAAGCCCGGACTCGCCAATGTGATTACGGTGGCGGTGTTCATTGAGTTCGGATGGCGCATGGCGCTGTGGGTCTCCTTGCTCAGGGTCCTGGTCGGAAGTCTCGTGATCGGCAGCTTCCTGACCCCGGGCTTTGTGCTGAGCCTGACCGGCGCGGGTCTCAGCATGGCCGTATTGGGTCTGATTCATCTCTTGCCAGGCGTTGCGTCCGGTTCGACTCGCGGTTTCGGATTGTCGCCGCTCGGGATCTGCCTGTTGTCGGCCCTTGGGCACATGGCAGGGCAGTTCTATGCGGCCTATCTATTCTTCATACCGCATCCGGGTATGTTGACGCTACTGCCGGTACTGATGACCCTGGCGGCCGTATTTGGTCTCGTGAGCGGTGTCGTCACGACATTGTTGCTTGCCAGCCTGCGTAATCGCATGGCAAACTCTGACGAGCCTATCTCAGCGCCTCCGCCATGACAGTCAAGCCCTTCGCACCCGAAATCACCGCCTTTGATCGCCTGGGTCTGACCCTCTTCCTCGCGGTCGCGATCCATGCCCTGATTCTTCTCGGTCTGACCTTTCGTCCCGATTCCGCAGCCGATCAAACGGCCGCTCCGCCGCTTGAGATCACGCTCGTTCATCCCCAGGAAGCCGCAGAGATCGACAAGGCCAAGCTGCTGGCTCAGGTCAGTCAGGAGGGTGGTGGCAATGATGAGCGTGAAGGGCGCGCCGCGAGTCCTATGTCCACTCCCGAGCGCTCGCCCAGCGCGCAACAGGCAGAGACCCGTCAGCCTCGCGCGGCACCGGTCACGAGTCATGCCAAGGCCGACGTCGTCATGACCACGACCGCGCCCTCGCCGGAAGAGGCCCCGACCGACACCGAGGTCGAGCAGGCGGTAGACGCCCCGCTTAAGGCTGAGCAGCTCATAGAGCAAAGTGTCGAGATCGCGCGCCTTTCCGCTGAGATCAACCGCAGCATGGATGACTATGCCAAACGTCAACGGCACCGCTATCTCTCGGCGCGGACGCGTTCGTTTCGCGATGCCGTTTACCTGGATGCCTGGCAGTCCAAGATCGAGCAGATCGGTAACCTGAATTATCCCGAGGAGGCCCGGCGCCGCAACGTCACGGGGGACCTGATTCTGGATGTAGCGCTGAACCCGGATGGCAGTCTTCGCAAGGTCACGCTTCGGCATTCGTCAGGTAAGAAGATCCTCGACGATGCGGCGATCCGCATCGTTCGGCTCGCCGCGCCCTTTGCGCCCTTTACCGACGCGATGCGTAAGGACACTGACGTCCTCCACATCGTCCGCACTTGGCGTTTTCTCGACGGCAACCGCGTCCGCGCGGAGTAATACCCGCTACTTGTCCATGATGCGGTAATTCAGCACTTCCATCCGGTCCTTGATTGTCTTGTCAAGTTTCCTATCGCATACTACCGGCATGACCGACCGCCTCTCATTGCGCGACCACTTCCTGATCGCCATGCCCACGCTGAAGGACCCTAATTTTTCCCAGAGCGTGGCATTGATCTGCGAGCATAATGAGGACGGCGCCATGGGGATTGTCGTGAACCGGCCGCTCGAATTGACCATGAGCGAAATTCTTTCCCAAATGGATATCGCCTGCCCGGACTCAAAGATAGGCGAACTGCCGGTCCATCTGGGTGGGCCTGTTCAGTGTGGCCGCGGATTCGTGATCTGTGCGCCACCCGGCGATTGGGACGCGACCCTCAAGGTTAGCGATGACATCGGGGTAGCCTCCTCCAGGGATATTCTCGAAGCCATCGCCGAGGGCCGGGGGCCGGAGCAAACCTTCATTGCGCTGGGTTACGCCGGTTGGGGCGCAGGGCAATTGGAACAGGAAATTATGGAAAATTCCTGGTTGAGCGGTCCCTTCGACCCTTCGGTGTTGTTTGATGTGCCCTATGAAAACCGCAGGCATGCTGCGGCGGCCTGCGCGGGCGTGGATCTGAATCTGATCGCCAGCGAGGCTGGGCACGCATGACGGGCGCCAAGGGGGCTGCGCATTCTGGCGGGCGTACGCTGCTGGGGTTTGATTTTGGCCGCCAACGCATTGGGGTCGCGGTGGGACAGGAACTGATCGGACAGGCATCGCCGCTGGAGACCCTGGGTTCGGTCGGCAACAAGCCGGACTGGGCCTCGATTCAACGCCTAATAGACCGCTGGCAACCCGACGCCCTGGTCGTCGGAATTCCGCTTGAGATGGACGGAGGCGAACAGGACATGACGCTAGCGGCTCGCCGTTTCGCCCGTCAGCTTGAGGGCCGCACCGGGCTGCCGGTCTTCGGCGCCGACGAACGCCTGTCCAGTATTGCCGCGACCGGCATGGCCTTTGACTCCGGCCGAACGTCTCGTCGGGGCAGGGTTGTTGTCGATGACATTGCCGCCAAGGTCATCCTGGATACCTTCATGACCGAGGGGCCCATACCCATAACTGAGGGACGCACATGAGTAAGCGATTGCCGGAAATTGACGCTGTCCTTGATGGCATGGCGCGGCGCTTGGCGGATACGATCGATGACAGCCTTGACGCGCCCTTGATGGTCGGTATTCGAACGGGCGGGGCATGGATCGCCGAAAGACTGCACGAGCGGTTGTCGCTGAAGGAGCCTTTGGGCATGCTCGATATCGCCTTTTACCGGGACGACTTCTCTCATGTTGGCATTGACCCCATGGTGCGGCCATCTCATCTGCCCGTCGACCTGGAGGGGCGCGACATTATTCTTGTCGATGATGTCTTGCATACCGGCCGGACCATCCGGGCGGCGCTCAATGAGTTGTTCGACTATGGCCGGCCGGCCTCCGTAAAACTGGCCGTGCTGATCGATCGCGGCGGGCGTGAATTACCGGTCCAGGCCGATATCGTCGGGGCCGAACTGCATCTGGTCCAGGGTGAGCACGTTAAGCTCCAAGGTCCGGAACCACTCTCGCTGGAAGTGAGGTCAGACGTCGATGGATAGGGCCAATCTCCAGCTCGATTCGGCCGGCAATCTGCGACACTTTCTGTCTATCGACGGGCTCAAGCGCGCCCTGCTCGTGGAGCTATTGGACACGGCCGAGTCTTTCGCCGAGGTGACAGAGCGCGAGGTCAAGAAGGTCCCACTGCTGCGCGGCAAGACCATCGTCAATCTTTTTTTCGAGTCTAGTACACGGACCCGGACGACGTTTGAGCTTGCCGCCAAGCGCCTGTCGGCCGATGTCGTCAATATCAACGTCCCGGCCTCGGCCGCGACCAAGGGCGAGAGTCTGCTCGATACCTTGCGCAATCTCGAGGCCATGCATTGCGATATGTTTGTGATTCGTCACCCTGACAGCGGCGCTGCCCATTTCATCGCTCGTCATGCCGCGCCCCATGTCAGCATCATCAATGCCGGAGACGGGCGCCATGCCCATCCGACCCAGGCCATGCTCGATATGTTCACGATCCGTCGTCACAAGAAGACCTTTCAGCAATTGATCGTGGCCATCGTCGGGGACGTCTCGCACTCCCGCGTGGCACGATCGCAGATTCATGCCCTGAGCACGCTCGGCGTACAGGAGATCCGCGCCATCGCTCCACGAACCCTGCTGCCCGTCGAGGCCGCGCGCGCGCTCGGCGTACATGTCTATCACGATATGCGCGAAGGTCTGTGCAATGTCGACGTCGTCATTATGCTGCGGCTGCAATACGAGCGTATGCAGGGCGGAATGTTGCCCAGCGAACATGAATACTACCGACTCTATGGCCTGACTGAGGACAAGTTGTCCCATGCCCGTGACGACGTCATGGTCATGCATCCAGGACCGATCAATCGCGGGGTCGAGATCGACTCTGCCGTAGCAGATGGCCCGCGTTCGGTGATCCTGCAACAGGTCTCCCATGGAACGGCGGTTCGCATGGCAGTGATGTCGCGCGCCATGCAGCGATCGATTGCGACAACGCCTTCGGCGAAGGAGCCCTTATGAGTCGGGTCAGCATCCACGGTGGTCGGTTGATCGATCCCGCCAATGCGATCGATGGAGTGATTGACCTCCATATTGAGGATGGCCGCGTCCTGGCAATGGGACCCGCGCCGGACGGGTTTACTGCGCAGCGAACCCTCAATGCCGGCGGATTGATCGTTTGCCCCGGCCTGGTCGATCTGCGCGCCAAGCTGCGTGAGCCCGGTCAGGAGCATAAGGGTACGATTGCGAGTGAGACCCGGGCGGCGGCGGTTGGCGGCATCACGACACTATGCTGCCCTCCTGATACCCAACCGATTATCGATACCCCGGCCGTGGCGCGGATGATCCAGGAACGGGCCGCATCGGCAGGCAGCGCTCGGGTCGTGCCCCAAGGCGCGTTGACTCAGGGCTTGGATGGCCGACATCTGAGTGAGATGGCGGCGCTACTCGGCGCCGGTTGTTGTGGTGTCAGCAATGGCCGTCATCCCGTAGCCAACTTTCAAGTCATGCGCCGCGCCTTTGAATACGCGGCCAGCTTCGACCTAACCGTCTTCATTCACCCCGAGATCCATGAGCTTGCCAACGATGGCTGCGCCCATGAGGGGGCCGTTGCCAGCCGTTTGGGCCTGATGGGTATTCCCACTGCCGCCGAGACGGTCGCGATCGCGGGCATCCTGGAGCTTATTGCCTTGGTCGGCGTGCGCGCCCATTTCTGCTTGGTTTCGACCGCGCGTGGCGCCCAGCTCATCGCCCGCGCCCGTCACGACGGCCTTCAGGTCACGGCCGATGTCAGCGCGCATCACTTGCATCTGAGCGAGTACGATCTGCTCGATTTCGATGACCGTTGTCACCTGCATCCGCCGCTACGCACTCAGCGCGACCGAGATGGGCTGCGGCATTGGTTGAGTCAGGATGGGCTCGATGTGATCTGTTCCGATCATCAGCCGCACGAGGCCGATGCCAAGCTGGCCCCGTTTCCCTCTACAGCCAGCGGCCTTTCCGCTCTGGAAACCCTGTTGCCCTTGAGTCTTCGCCTTGTCGACGAGGGCCTGTTGTCCCTCCAGGACATGGTCGCTCGACTCACTGACCGCCCGGCGCGGATACTGGGCGTTACGGCTGGTCGTTTGGATCCCGGCATGCCTGCCGACGTCTGTATATTCGACCCCGATATGGCCTGGACCGTGGATGCGCACTCAATGGCCAGCGCGGGTCACCACACCCCGTTCATGGGTTGGGAGATGAAGGGTCGGGCCGTCTACACCCTGCTTGGTGGGCGCATAGTTCACGAGTGTCGTTCATAGCGATCCGCTCTCCCGTCGCGCGCATCACCAGTTTGGTATGCGCGGATTGCCCTGCGCTTGGCGCATCAAATATCGAAAAAATCGTGTAATATGGCGGGCAGTCTTGCTCAATAGATCTTTCGAAGGAAAACCGCCCATCATGTCCAGTCCCGAATCCATGCGCGCCCAGATCGAGGACGCTATCGCCTGTTATCAAGACCCATACCTTGGTACGGATCTCGTCGCCGCCGACGCCATCAAAGAGATCGTCTGTGATGGCGGTACGGCCAGGATCCAGGTTGCACTCGGTTTTCCTGCCGCCAGCCACCGTCAGCGCCTCGGCGCCGCCCTGCGCGAGGCCGTATCCTCTGTGGATGGGGTGACCAAGGTCGATGTTGTCATCAACGATCAGGTTATCGCCCACGCCGCCCAGAAGGGCGTCAAGCGTTTTGATAATATCCGTAATATCGTCGCCGTCGCCTCCGGAAAGGGCGGAGTCGGCAAGTCCACGACCGCCGTCAATCTGGCCCTGGCGCTCGCCGCAGAAGGGGCTACTTGCGGCATCCTGGACGCTGACATTTATGGCCCCAGTCAGCCTCGAATGCTCGGTGTGAGTGAACAGCCACAGTCTCAAGATGGCAAGTCGATGGAGCCGGTCATGGCCCACGGCCTGCAGAGTATGTCGATTGGTTATCTGGTCGACGAGGATACCCCGATGATCTGGCGAGGGCCCATGGTGACCCAGGCCCTTGAGCAATTGTTACGCGACACCAACTGGCGTGATCTCGACTATCTGATTATCGATCTGCCGCCGGGGACTGGTGATACCCAATTGACGCTGGCTCAGAAGATCCCGGTCAGTGCCGCGGTTATCGTGACGACACCACAGGACATCGCCTTGATCGACGCCCGCAAGGCCTACAAGATGTTCGAAAAGGTCAGCGTCCCAGTGCTTGGCGTCATTGAGAACATGAGCACCCATATCTGCAGCCAGTGTGGCCACGAGGAACATATCTTTGGCAGCGGCGGCGGCGCGCGCATGGCGGAAGAGTACGGTATTCAATTGCTCGGAGACCTGCCCCTGGATGCCCGGATCAGAGCCGGAGTCGACGGTGGAGAGCCCAGTGTTGTGGCCGACCCTGATGGTGATATCGCTCACGCCTACCGTGATATCGCGCTTAAAATCGGCGCTGGTTTGTCAATGCAGGCGAGGGATTACAGCACGCGATTCCCGAACATCGTTATTGAAAACAACTAAATAGTAGGTTGGGTTGAATGAAATGAAGCCCAACGATGGCGACCGCAGTCATTGTTGGGCTTCGCTCCTCAGCCCGACTTACCAGATAAAACTAGAGTATAGATAAAAATTTATAGAGCGATGAGCATCAAATCAGACAAGTGGATTCGCCGCATGGCGGAACAGGAAGGTATGATCGAGCCCTTCGTGCCGGGACAGGTACGAAGCTCTGAGGGGCGGAAGGTGATTTCCTACGGGACCTCGAGCTATGGCTACGATATTCGTTGCGCGGCCGAGTTCAAGATCTTCACGAATATCAACTCTGCCATCGTCGATCCAAAGCACTTTGACGACGCGAGTTTCGTTGATGTCGAATCCGATGTCTGCATCATCCCTCCCAACTCTTTTGCGCTGGCTCGAACGGTTGAGTATTTCCGCATTCCGCGCAACGTGCTGACGATCTGCCTGGGCAAGTCGACCTATGCCCGCTGCGGTATCATCGTCAATGTCACGCCACTTGAACCCGAATGGGAAGGTCACGTGACCTTGGAGTTTTCGAATACAACCCCGCTGCCGGCGCGCATCTATGCCAACGAAGGCGTGGCCCAGGTCCTGTTCTTGGAGTCGGACGAGGTCTGCGAGACCTCTTATCGCGACCGCAAGGGGAAATACCAGGGGCAGCGCGGCGTCACGCTGCCCAGAGGCTAAGTCTCAGCTACTGCGAGGCCCTTCAGGACCAGGTCGCTGAAGCTGACCATGCCGACGATCTTGCCTGCTTCGAGTACCGGGGCATGGCTGATGTCGAAGCGGTCGAAGAGCCGGGCGCAATAGCGGATGTCCATGCCGGGATCGACGCTGATGACAGGCTTGGCCATCACCTCATAGACGTTGACGCGCTCCGGTGGACGGTCGCGGGCGATGACCTTGCGGGCGATATCGGAGACCAGCAATATGCCGTACTCGTCGTCGTCATGGCGTTTTTCGACCACCAGACACTTAGTCTTGATCTCTCTCATCCGGTTCAAGGCTGAATCGATCGTTTCCATGCCCTGCACGGCCCCGAATGTTTCCTTCATGACGTTGCGGACACGAATTACCTGTTTTTTCTTGTTCACAGTTCTTCCTCCACGACATTGGTCAGGGATTTAATCTGCTGCGTCACGCCAACGGCGTCCTCGACATCGATTTGAAAGGCGATGCCGGCGCCAGGTCTGTCTTCGAAACCCGCGACGTGAGCGATGGTCTCCAGGACGTTTCGAGCGAGGTGTTCCTCGACGAGAAACATCAGCATATCCCGCTGTGTCTCCAGGGTCAGGCCGAAGAAGGTCTTGGATTGTTGCAGGCCCTCGCCCCGCGCCTGGGGGATGACGGTGGCGCCGGTGGCGCCACCGTTTCTGGCCGCATCCAGTACCTCGTCCGTGCGCTCGTCTTCCACGAGCGCGATGATCAGTTTGAAGTGCATTTTACTGGCCTCCTCGAATCAAGGGGTTCATGCCCATAGGGGCGATTATTTGCGCTCTCGGGGCATCCCATAGGCACCCTCCTTTTCCCTGCGGGCGCGCCATTCCGCGAACTGGGCGTAGCCCAAAACGGCGATGATGGGGAACAGACTGGCGAAGGCGATCAGCCCGAAGCCGTCGAGTAATTGGCTGCGGCCGGGGATGGTGCCTGCCAGTCCCAGGCCCAGCGCCGTGACGATAGGCACCGTGACGGTCGAGGTCGTGACGCCGCCCGAGTCATAGGCCAAGGCGATGATCTGCTTGGGCGCGAATAATGTCTGCACAATGACGACGATATATCCCACCATGATAATGAGATGCAAAGGTGTGCCAGTGACAATGCGCAACGCGCCCAGGGCTAGTCCAAAGCCAACACCGATTCCGACGGCGACCCGCAAGGCCCAGGCATCGACCGCGCCCGCGGATACCTGGTTTGCCTTGTAGGCCACGGCGATCAGGGCCGGCTCGGCGATCGTCGTGGCGAAGCCGATCGCGCCCGCAAATAGGTATACCCAGACATAGTGTGACCACTGTGCCGTTTCGGCGTCACCGATCCCCAGAAATTCCGGGGCGGTTAGCTGTTGCGCCATGAGTCTGCCGACTGGAAACAGGGCCTCTTCGAGCCCGACCAGGAACAGTGTCATGCCGACAATGACGTAGAGAAATCCAGTCGCGACCTGACGCGGGTTGGCGATTGGGCGGCGGAATACGACCCACTGAAAACCCAGTACGATGATCACAATGGGCAGGATGTCGACCATTGTCGACCCCAGGGCCATCAAGAGGTCAGTCAAGGCCTTCATCGCAGTATGATCCCGTAGATCATCACGAAGATCATGGGGGTTAAAGAGGCGAAGGCTATGAGCCCGAAACCATCGATCATCGGGTTGCGCCCCTTGATGCTCGACGCGAGTCCGATACCCAGGGCCGTGACCAGGGGTACCGTGATGGTCGACGTCGTGACACCGCCGGAGTCGTAGGCGATCCCGACCATGCTCGGTGGAGCGAGCGGCGTGATCAATACGACGGCGATGTAACCCGCCGCGATCAGGTAGTGAAGCGGCCAGCCCTTGAGAATGCGAATGACGCCGACTACGATCGCGAATCCGACCGAGAGCGCGACCGTGATACGCAGGCCCAGCGCGTACTGCTCCAAATCGGCCTCATGTGGAGGGATTACACCCCCGTTAGCGGCAATCTTGGCGGCTTCACCGGATACCGCGATTAAGGCGGGTTCGGCGATGGTGGTGCCAAATCCGAGCGCGAACGCGAACAGCAGTAGCCAACCCAGACTGCCCTTGCGGGCAAAGTCGTAGGCCATTGTCTCCCCGAGCGGAAATAGTCCGATTTCGAGTCCGCGTATGAACAGAAACAGTCCCGCCGCGACAAGGGCTGTCCCAATCAAGACCTGTTGGAGGTGAGGGAAAGGCTGCTGCAGGACGAGGAGTTGGAATACGGCGACGACCAGTATGACCGGCAGCAGGTCGCGAAAGGCATCGAAAGTCAGATGAAGGAGTTGGCGGCCACGAATTATCAGGAGAGATAGATGATTACGGTCTCCAGACACGTAGGCGGGCTCCCAGTCAATTCATGATCGGCAAGGGCCGATTATTTCGAAAGCTGAGTCAGGACGCCATTCAGGTCATTGAGCCATTGGCGGCAGGCAGTCTCATCGGCCTTGTCCTTGAGTTCGGCTTTGGCGGAATAGCGGCACGTCTTGGACCCGGCATCGCTTACCAGATCAAGTCGACCGTCTCCGGCATGATAGGTCGCTGTGTATTGGCCGCCGAGATAAAGGCTATAGCTATTGTTCACGACAGAATACAAGGTCTCCGAAAGGGCCTGAATACGGTCGCCGAAGTCCTTGATCTCCGCCGGAGTAGGCGGTGAGGTGATGGGTTGAACAACGAGTGATTCCAGAGGCGCTGCGCCTTCCGTTACGTCGTTCTGTTCGGACTGAGTCTGGGTCTTATCGGTTGATGCGCACCCGACTACGAGCAGGACAAGAGCCGTGGTCAGAAAGACGTTCTTCAGCTTCGTCATCATTTCCCTCCTCGAAAATGGGGCTTACTATAATAATGAATCCGTGCCGGATCTCTATCGGATCCGTTATGATGAAACAGGATACCCTACCGTCCCCAGGCCAACAAGTTCATAGCCCGGGGTGGCCGTTGATTGACGCCCGGAAACCCGCTTGAAACGATGATGAAACCTCTGCAGCCTCCGACCACGCTCACGCCCCGGGATCATGACCGCGATGTCGTTGGGCTGACCTACGTGTATCCCGTGGTATCGCGCAGGGCGGGCGGGATCTCGATCGGAATCAATCTCAATCCCAATAACGCCTGCGACTGGCATTGCGCCTATTGTCAGGTCCCCGGATTGAGGCGTGGGTCCGCGCCCGAGATCGATCTGGCCCTTCTGGAACGGGAGCTGCGCGGTTTTCTATATGAGGTATTGCATGGGGATTTTATGGATCGTCATGTCCCGGAGGATTGTCGACAGGTCTGTGATCTGGCCATCTCGGGGAATGGCGAGCCGACCAGTAGTCGGCACTTCGATGGTATCGTGGAAATCATTGCCCGCACGATGCAGGATGCCGGGCTGATCGGCAAGGTTCCCCTGGTGCTGATCAGCAACGGATCTTATGTCCGTAAGCCGCATGTCCGGCGCGCGTTGCGAACTATAGCCGGTCTCGGGGGCGAAGCCTGGTTCAAGGTGGATTCAGTGACGGAATCGGGAACCCTGCGGATCAATGGCATTCGTCTGTCCGAACCCCGCGTTCGTGACATGCTCACGGTCTGTGCCGAGCACTGTCCGACCTGGATTCAGACCTGCGTCATGCGTTGGGACGGAGTGGCGCCGAATGAACTTGAGCAAAGCACTTATCTTGAATTCCTGGCGCGGCTCGTCGTTGATCGTGTTCCGGTACTCGGGGTACGACTCTATGGTTTGGCCCGACCCGCCTTGCAGGCCGAGTCCGGGCATGTATCCAGGCTGGATGCTGACTGGATGAAGGACTTCGCACGTCGTATAGAGGCGATCGGGCTGACGGTTCGAGTAACGCCCTGAGCTTTACCGAACCGGTTTGTTGCCTTACGACGCGCTGATGAATGCTGACACGTCACTTAATTTAACCGTTGTCTCTGGTGGTTTTATTATTTGTAGCGCATATTATGCGGGGTGACGGCCAGAGTTAACGACCGCCTTCTAGTCCACCCGTATGGAGGAGCCAGTCATGACATTACATCGAATTTCCACGGGCATTGCAGTTGGTTTTATGATCGCTTCATTCGGGTTTTCACAACTGGTCTTTGCCAGCGAAACTGAGGAAAAGGCGCTTCAGGCAAAGCCATTTAACGACGTGACGAAGGGACGCATCACACATTTCCGTGCCCAGACTTCAGGGCACGAATACGGCCCCCCGAATGATCGCCTGGACGCCGAGGTTATCGTACAGCTCGATAGCGCTCCCGATGAGGCATTCGGTCTGCGTTTCCACGAAGGCGCGGCCCCTGCCACCGCGCAGATGATCACCCTGCTACGAGAGTCTTACTTCCGTCAAATGCCGGTTGAAATCTTTCACACCAAACTGCCTGGAAGAAAGAATCATACGGTCATTTGGGTAGAGAGCGAGAAATAGCTTCGGCGCCGCGGTACTAGCGTCGATCACTCGTGCGGGGCGTTTCCCCATCTCTGGAGACGCGCCCCGCACGGGCCGGCTATAACCTCGAAGAACCTATCCTAGCGCCTGAGAGGCGACCAGCACCTCGTTGACATGCCCGTCGACCTTCACCTTGCGCCATTCCCGGCGCAGAATACCTGCTCCATCGATTAGAAACGTACTGCGCTCGATGCCTCGGACCTGCTTGCCGTACATGTTTTTCATGCGGATTACGTCGAACAGTTGACACAAGACCTCGTCGCTGTCGCTGATCAGATCGAACGGCAGGCACTGTTTCGCACGGAAGTTCTCATGCGAGCGCAGGTCGTCGCGGGAGACCCCGATGATGACGGTGTCGCAGGCCTCAAAATCCGCCATGGCGTCGCGAAAACCCTGGCTTTCCAGTGTGCAACCGGGTGTGCTGTCCTTAGGGTAAAAGTAGATGACGGTGTTGTGACCGCTCAGATCGGCTCTGGAGATTGTGCGGTCATCGGTTGCGGGCAGAGAGAACTCTGGAATGGATTGATCGATGGTTACGGCTGACGTCATGCTAAACCTCTTGGGAGGATGTAGGAAGGGAGCATGATAGCGAAAAATGAATCCTCAGTGACATCTTTGAACAAGGCTTGGTGAGGGCGTATGATCGTAACTGCGGGTTGGACCGCCGGTTCGGTCTGAGGCGGTCGGCGTTCAATAAAAGAAGGAGGGGAACGATGCACGGGAAGATATTGAATGTTTGGGGTAGGTTGCGGAAGGGGGTTCGGTATACGTGGCCGTTGGCGTTGATGTTGCCGATGGCTGGGGTTCAGGCCTCCGGTTTCGCGCTGATCGAGCAGAGCGCGAGTGGCCAGGGTAATGCCTTTGCAGGGGCGGCGACCTCGGCCGAGGACCCTTCCGTCATGTATTTCAATCCTGCCGCCATGACCTTGGTCAGGGGGCGTCAATCCACCCTGGGATTACACATTATTCATCCCAAGGCGTCCTTTACGAATCAGGGTTCCAAACTCCCAACGGTCCTCGGTGGGGGCGCACTGACGGGAGGTAATGATGATGGTGGTCAGAACGGCTACGTCCCCAATCTTTACTACTTGCAACACCTGAACTCGGATGTCGTCGTGGGCTTCGGTATCAACGCCCCGTTCGGTCTGAGTACAGAGTACGACGCCAATTGGGTTGGACGCTATCACGCCGTTAAGTCGGAACTGAAGAGCGTCAATATCAATCCCAGTATTGCCTGGCGGCTCGATAATCAATGGTCGCTCGGCGCCGGTGTCAGTGCGCAGTATGTCGATGTGACCTTGTCGAGCGCCGTGGACATGGGTTCGGCATGTGCGGCCGTCGTATCCGTCGCCGGCGCTGCAGCGGTCCCTGCCTGCGCCGCGGCCGCCACGCCGCAGGGCAGCGATGGTTTCGCGAACCTGACGGGCAACGACTGGAGTTATGGCTTCAATCTGGGGGTGCTGTTTGAGCCGACCCAGGATTCGCGAATTGGCTTGAGCTATCGTTCCAAGATCTCCCAAAACGTATCCGGGGATGCGGTCTTTACGGGGCCAACAGCAGTATTGGCGACCCTTCGCGCCGCGTCCGGGAGCTTCATCGATACGACGCTTCATGCCGATGTCACGCTGCCGGAGTCCACTTCGCTAGGTTACTACCTGCAGGTCAATCCAGACCTGGCCGTCATGGCCGATTGGACCTGGACGCACTGGAGTCGGTTCAAGGAGCTGCGCATCAGCTATGATTCGAGCCAGGCCGATTCCGTTACCACAGAGTCCTGGGACGATACCAATCGGTTCTCGGTGGGGGCGAATTATCGACTGGACCCGGCGCTGATGTTGCGCGGCGGTCTGGCCTATGACGAGACGCCGATCTCCGATGCAACGCATCGCACGGCCAGGATTCCGGGCAACTCGCGACGCTGGGTGTCACTTGGCGTGGCCTGGGACATGACGCCTACGGCTCGACTCGATATCAGTTATTCGCACCTGTTTGTCGGCAAGACCAGCATCAATAATACGCTCGAGAGTTCCGTCCCGACACTCAACTCTACGTTGACGGGCACCTACGATTCCGAGGTGGATATCGTAAGCGCTCAGGTGAACTGGCGGTATTAATCCCGGGGTGGTCGACGAGAGGGAGATTCCCGTATTGTAAACGCGTGAATCTCCCTCTATAGTTGAAATATGGAGACCCATGAGCCGGGAGGCGCCCGTCATGGATAAGCGTGTTCGCCAACCTGCGGTAGCCGGATCGTTCTATCCCGGCGATCCGGATGAACTGGCCAGTACCATCGATACCTTGTTGCAGAGGTGCCGGGCCGAGGCCGGTCCTGTCGCTCCGGTTCTCGCGCCCAAGGCGCTGATCGTCCCCCATGCCGGCTATATCTATTCCGGCCCGGTTGCCGCCAGCGCCTACGCCCTGCTCGACGTCGCGACCTTGATCCGCCGCGTTCTCCTGCTCGGCCCCGCGCACCGTGTCGCTCTTCAGGGACTCGCGCAACCCGATTGTGATGCCTTCCTGACGCCGCTTGGCGAGGTGGCCGTCGATCGCGCCGGACTTGCCGAGCTGGCCGATCTGCCTCAGATGACCGCCAGCGCCCATGCCCACGCGCTCGAGCATTCGCTCGAGGTACAGCTCCCCTTTTTGCAGCGCCAGCTGGGCGATTTTGTGCTCCTGCCTCTAGTCGTCGGTGACGCCGAGATTGAGGACGTGGTCGAGGTCATCGAGCGTTTTGAGTCGGATCCCGAGACCTTGATCGTGATTAGCTCCGATCTGTCGCACTATCACGGTTACGCTCAGGCATGCCGGGTTGATGCGCTCACTGCGGCCAAGATTCTGGCCCTGCGGCCGCCGTTGTCCCATGACCAGGCCTGTGGCGCGACACCTGTCAATGGCATGCTGTCAGTAGCGGTTCGGCATGCGCTTCAGGTTCGGCAACTCGACCTACGTAACTCAGGCGATACGGCGGGCGACCGTGGCCGCGTCGTCGGTTACGGGGCTTTCGCGTTTGATGAGGTGCGCCAATGAGCGTGGGATGGGGCGCCGCGCTGACCGGGCTGGCCAGAGCGGCCATCACCGAGGCCATTGGTTTGCCGACGACGTGGACGGACGTCGCCGCCTCCGATCAACAAAGGCTCGCCGAGCCGGGGGCGGCCTTCGTGACCTTGAAGCGGAGTGATCGTCTGCGCGGATGTATCGGTTCTCTAGAGGCCACTCGGTCGCTGCGCGAGGACCTGACTCAAAATGCCGTCGCCGCAGCCCTGCACGACCCGCGTTTCCAGCCCTTGACGGCCGCCGAGCTGGAAGGCATATCGATCGAGGTATCGTTGCTGAGCCGGCCAAGGCTGCTCGATGTTCGTAGCGAGGCAGAGACCATTGTGGTGCTACACCCCGGTCTGGATGGCGTGATCCTGCAACTTGGGGCGCAGCGGGCGACTTTTTTACCCCAGGTCTGGGCGGATCTGCCTAATCCTCGAGAGTTTCTGAAACACCTGCGCCACAAGGCCGGGCTGTCAGCCCAGTCCTGGGACTCGAATATCGAAGTCTCCGTTTATACGGTGGAACATTTCGCTGAAGGAGGTAGTCATGAGTGACCTACACCATCCAGCTCGATTCTGGCACGAGATCGACGACGGACGTATCCAGTGCGACGTTTGTCCGCGTTATTGCAAGCTCAACGACGGGCAGCGCGGCATGTGTTTCGTGCGTAAGCGCGAGGGCGCGCAAATGGTCCTGACGACCTACGGACGGTCTTCCGGATTCTGCATTGACCCGATCGAGAAAAAACCGCTCGACCACTTCCTACCTGGTAGTAGCGTGTTGTCCTTCGGTACGGCCGGTTGCAATCTGGCCTGCCGATTCTGCCAGAACTGGGATATTTCCAAATCTAGGGAGTCTACGCGGCTTTGTGATGCAGCCGAACCCCAGACCATTGCAGACAGCGCGCGGCGGCTTGGTTGCTCTAGCGTTGCCTTTACCTATAACGACCCGGTCATCTTTCTCGAGTATGCAGACGACACGGCGCTTGCCTGTCATGAGGCGGGCCTTGCGACGGTGGCCGTGACGGCAGGATATATCACCGAGGCCGCACGGGCCGATTTCTTTCGCAATATCGATGCAGTCAATGTGGATCTCAAGTCCTTCAACGAGGATTTCTATTGGCGTGTCTGCGGCGGTCATATCGAACCCATCCTCGATACTTTGAAATATCTCGTTCACGAGACGCGGATCTGTACTGAGATCACGACCTTATTGATCCCGGGACATAATGATTCGGAGGCCGAGATTGAATCCGCCTGTGCCTGGGTTCTGGAGCACCTCGGCGCGGATGTCCCGATACATTTTACAGCCTTTCACCCGGATTTTAGGATGCGTGACGTTCCATCAACACCGCTCGAAACGGTCCGCAGGGCGCGCCGTCAAGCCATCGCCGCAGGCTTACACTATGTGTACACCGGAAATGTGGCCGATATCGATGGCGGCACGACTTACTGTCCATCCTGCGGTCAGGCCGTGATTGTGCGCGACGGTTACGACATCACGAGCTATCGCCTTGATGACAGCGGGCATTGCGAGGGCTGTCACGAGACCATTCCGGGGCGCTTCCGGCATTTCACAGAGGCCTATGGGAATCAGCGTCAGGCCGTCTATCTGTAAGCCTGGACGGATTAAGCGGTAAGTTCGACGGATTGCCGGAGATGCCGCCGCAGATTCGTCCGGGCCGTAGCGCACAGTTTGTTTATTAGGGGAGGCAAAAAAAATCGCGGTAGCATTGAACTTTTCCCAAAAGGCCCGGTCTTATTATGCATATACCCCCTTCATAGTGTGCAAGACTCCCTCTACCCCGGCCATCCTCCTGGCCGGGGTTTTTCTTTTTGGGGAACCTCCGTTCATTGTTTCGCATGCGATGGCGTCTTGGCGAGGGGCATGGGAATCATCCGCAGGGGGCGGTACACTATCCTTCCCTTTATGGTGCGAATCGTCTCATGACCTCGAAACGGCTGCGTGTTCACAATTCGTCGGACATTGAGCTCGCCGGGATACTCGATCTCCCGGACGATGCCGCGCCGCGTGCCATGGCGGTCATGACTCACTGTTTTACCTGTCATAAGAACTACAAGATTAATCGCACTATCGGTCGTGAGCTTTGCGCCCGGGGTATTGGCCTGTTGCGCATCGATCTGAGTGGGCTTGGCGAGAGCGGTGGCCGCTTTGCCGAGACCAACTTCACGACCGGTGTCGATGACATCCGCGCTGCTTGCGCGGCCGTGGTCATGGAAGGGCTGCCGGCCCCCGCGTTATTAATAGGCCATTCTTTGGGCGGCACCATGTCGATGGCGGCGGCCCGCAACGTGCCTTCCTGTAAAGCCGTCGCGACCATCAACGCCCCCTTCGATCCGGGCCATCTCCGCCACCATTTCGATGCGCAGATGGATACGATTATGAACCACGGGCGTGCCGACATTGCGATCGGCGGCCAGACCTACGCGATCACGCGCCAATTCATCGAAGACATGCAGCACCATGACATGAGCGCGGTCATCTCCGATCTGGGCCGTGCCTTGCTGATTCTGCATGCCCCCGAGGATAAAGTCGTGCACATGGGTAATGCGAGCCGGATATTTTCGACGGCGGAACACCCCAAGAGCTTTGTAGTGCTGGACCGTGCCGATCACTTGCTCAGCGGCGATGGCGACGCGGCCTATGCCGGGCGTATGATTGCGGCATGGGTGGAACGTTATTTAGTGCGCAAACATGAGCTATGAGGCCGCCGTCGAGGCGCTTATAGATATCGGGCGGCGTTTACACGATCGCGGATGGCTGCCGGCTACGAGCGGTAACCTATCGGCGCGTCTCAGTGACGAGATGATTGCAATCACGGTATCGGGCGCCCATAAGGGCGGGCTGCACGAATCGGATATTATGCGAGTGGATAGCGACGGGGATCCGATCGACGATCACCGTCGGCCCTCCGCCGAAACCCTGCTGCATGCGCAAATCTACGCATGCTTTCCAGGCGTCGGCGTCGTGTTGCATACCCATTCGGTGAATGCGACGGTGGTATCGCGCATGCTGGGCCGGTTGTGGGAGATCGACGATCTCGAGATCCTGAAGGCCTTTCCTGGCGTCGATACCCATGAGACCAGAGTCTCGGTGCCCGTTTTCGACAACGACCAGGATATGGTGTGTCTCGCTGCGGAGGTCGAGCCGCACCTCCATGACGACGGTCCTCCGGGATATCTGATAAGAGGCCACGGCCTTTATGCCTGGGGCGTGGATATGGATGCCGCGGTGCGGCATCTAGAGGCCTTTGAGTTCTTGTTGCAATGCGCGTTGCTGACGCGGGAGGTGGAACGGTCATGACACATCTTTGTATCTATGCCGATACGGACAGGGCCGTTCTGGCTCATCATATGGATCAGGTCAGTATCGCCCAACTGCTCGCAAAGCAGGGCGTGGAATATGCGGTTTGGGCGACTGATGCCCCACTGGCCCGCGATGCGACCAACGACGAGGTCCTCGCTGCGCACGAGGACTCTATCGAATCACTCATGGAGCGCCACGGCTTTCAAAGCGCCGATGTCGTTAGCCTCGGTCCGAATCATCCGGATCGCGCGTCCCTGCGCCAGAAGTTTCTGGCCGAACACACCCATGATGAATTCGAGGTCCGCTTCTTCGTCCATGGACAAGGTCTGTTTTATCTCCATATCGGGCGTCGGGTCTACGCTCTGATGTGCGGTGAGGGAGATCTGATCAGCGTGCCGGCCGGGGTGCCGCATTGGTTCGATATGGGCGAACGACCGGACTTCCGCTGTATTCGCCTGTTCATGACCCCGGATGGCTGGATTGCCAACTATACGGGCAGTGATATTTCAAAGGGTTACCCGGATTTCGATACCTTTCTGGCGGATCTGAGCGCGTGATTCGAGCCATCGTTACCGACGTCGAGGGCACGACCTCGTCGCTGTCCTTCGTCCGCGATACCCTGTTTCCCTACGCCAAGGCGCACCTGGCCGACGAGTTGCGCGTGCATGCAGATGACCCCGAGTGGCGGACCCAGATCGAGGCCGTGCGTGCGGAGCTCGTGGATGGTGGGGTCGAACTCGATGATGTCATCGTGACCTTGCTGGGATGGATAGATGCCGATCGTAAGGCGACTCCACTCAAGGCCCTTCAGGGCCTGATTTGGGCGGCCGGATACCAGCGCGGCGAGCTTCAGGCCCACATTTATCTTGATGTCGACGACGCCTTACGGGTTTGGCGTGCACGGGACATTGGGCTTTATTGCTATTCCTCGGGTTCTATCCATGCCCAGCACCTCTATTTCGGTCATAGCGATGCCGGTGACTTGACCGGGCTGTTTTCGGGCTATTTCGACACTACGACAGGACCCAAGCAGGCGGCGGAGTCTTATACAAAGATCGCCTCGGTTATCGGAATCGATTCCAGAGAGATCCTGTTCCTGTCCGACGCCGAGGCCGAACTCGATGCGGCCACGCAGGCAGGCCTCGCCGTCTGTCAGGTCCTGCGCGAGGGCGTGGCGGCCAATACCCGTGGCTATGCGATAGTCCCGGATTTCGAGCACATCGACATCAACGCATTCTGAATATCGCCCAATCGAACTAAGTTAGGAGCCAGGCCCCGTCCATGAGCGGAAAAACTACGACGACTACTACCCTGATCATCCACGGCGAACACCTGAATGGCAGCTTGCGCGCGGTACTCGGCGGCTGGATTGACGAGGGTGAGTTGATTGGCCTCCATGGCTATCACCGCCTCGTCACACGCCGCCCGGTCTCGGATGCCGACTTGGTTGCATTGCGGCAGGGCGCGGGTATCGACATCAACAGACTGCCTGCGGGGATTGATACAAAGCGGATGCGGCTAGTCGTCAGCGATATGGACTCGACCCTGATTGGTATCGAATGCATTGATGAAATAGCGGATTATCTGTCCGTCAAACCCCAGGTCGCGGCCATCACCGAATCGGCTATGCGTGGTGAGATTGATTTCGAGACCTCGCTGCGTCGCCGGGTCACGCTACTGGCGGGGCTGGAGGCCGAAACACTGGAACGGGTCTACGAAGAACGCCTGTTCTTGAACCCGGGTGCCGAGGCCCTGCTCGAAAGTCTGCGTCTGCGGGGGATTCGGTTTGCGCTGGTCTCAGGTGGCTTCACCTTCTTCACCGATCGTTTGAAGGCCCGGCTCGGTCTCGATTACACCCTGGCCAATCACTTGGAGATCCGCGAAGGTCGGTTGACGGGTAAGGTCGAGGGCGGCATCGTCGGCGCCCAGGCCAAGGCCGACCTCCTCGATCGGCTCTGCGACGAACTCGAGATCTCGCACGCCCAAACGATCGCCATGGGCGACGGCGCCAACGACCTGCTCATGATGGAGCGCGCTGGGTTATCGGTGGCCTATCATGCCAAGCCCACCGTTCAGGAACGCGCGACTTGCGCCCTGAATTATGGCGGTCTCGACAGCGCCCTTCATTTAATTGAAGGTTGACGAGCCCTAGAAACCCGTAGGATGCGGTTGTCACCGCATCCTACGGGTTATCGATCAAGGTTTTTTCCCTATTTTCGGTTCCTTGCCGGCTATCAGATTTCCGATATTGCTGCGGTGACGCCAGAGCAGGATCATGGTGATCGCGGCGATCACAGTCGTGAAGGCGGGTTCGTGCGCCAGAGGCCAGCTTGCAAATGGCGCGACCAGGGCGGCGAGGATGGCCGACAAGGACGAATAACGGGTCGCGACGGCGGTCGTCAGCCAGACCAGCAGTAGTATCAACGCGAGTAGCGGGTCGAGTCCGGCGATGACACCGATCGTGGTCGCAACGCCCTTGCCGCCCTTGAAGCCAAAGAAGACCGGAAATACGTGTCCCAGGAAGGCCGCCAGTGCCGTCGCGGCCAGAATAGCGGGCGGCAGACCGAGCAGGGTGGCAATCGATACCGGGATGAGGCCCTTGAGCATGTCGCCAAGGAATACCATGGCGGCCAAGCGCTTGCCGCCGAAACGCAGGACGTTGGTAGCACCCGGATTGCCGGAGCCCTCGGTGCGTGGATCCGGCAACCCGGCGACTCGGCAGAGGAGGATGGCCGACGACAGCGAACCCATCAGATAGGCGGCGATGACGATCAGGGCTTCGAGGATGTGGCTCATGTCTATTGAGTTGGTCCGGACCGAGGGGTTTGGCGACATCATAGCAGGTAATCACCCCAACGGAAGCCGGCGCCGTTTCTTTCGGGGCGGTAAAAGCATGCTATGCTGCCAGTAACCTTTTGTGCCGCATGACGGCTGGGAAATCGCCTTCCATGGACATCATTTATCTACGTGACCTGCGGGTCGAAACCATTATCGGGATCTATGACTGGGAACGCGAGGTCCGACAGACCGTCAGCATCGACCTCGAAATGGCCGCCGATATCCGCCGTGCCGCCGAGACCGACGCCATCGAGGATACTCTGGATTACAAGTCCGTCGCCAAGACCGTTATCGCCTTTGTCGAGGAGAGTGAGTTTCAGTTGGTCGAGACCCTGGCCGAGCGTGTTGCGGAGCTGATACTGGGCGATTTTTCGATCCCCTGGCTACGCCTGAGCATTAACAAACAGGGTGCCGTGCGCGGCGCCCGCGATGTCGGGGTTTGTATCGAGCGGGGCAAGGCCCAGATACAATAGACTTAGCGCTGTAGGCTAATGGAATGGACGCCACTTTCAAAAACGGCATCTAGGTGCCAAAACACAGTTGGGCTTCGTACTTCAGCCCAACCGACGCCCCGGAAAAAGGCGTGGGAATAGTGAGCCATTCAGTCGATTTACAGAGCGTTATTGTTATTTGATCTACGGTGGGATAGCGGTCCAGCGTATCCCACCGAGCATCGCGAAGCGATTCATAAGAGTTGTTGGGGGTGGTCTGGTTCAGCGAAATTAGCTAAAAATCATTGGGGATTTACTGCATATAAATACAATGAAAATTCGCTCAGACACATTTCCGAAAACCTCGTTTTCGGCGAATACCTCAAGCCTCCCGTTGCTTCAATGTGTCGGTAATTTTCGGAGTTGGGTGGATAAATTGCGAGGGAACGTCCGTGAGCTATAACAAGACAGCCATTATCACGATTTTGAGCATTCTGCTGTTTCCCACCGTAGCTCAGTCAGATGCTAGGACGTCTATTGGAGTAGGTGCTGGCCCTATGTATAGCGGCCTTGGCCTCTCATATGCGTTGCAGTCAATGAATTCGATGAAATATGCATCACTGGGTTGCCTGAGCTTTGAACATTCGGAAGCGTGGGGAACAAAGGTGAATTGTGGATTAGGTGTCGGTGTTATTAAAACCAATATTTTCAACAATAAGACTAACAGGCATGGGGCGGGTCTACATCTAGGGGCGTCACGCAATGAAACTCACGGCTTGAATAAAGTGGAATGGTTTTATGGACTACAATATATCTATTTCATAAATGGGATAAACGAACGCGGCTTAAACCTAGGGGCAAGTGTTATATATGGCAGGTTTGATGGAGATTCAAACGTTAGAGGTGGGCTGCAAGTTGGTTACCAATTCTAAAAATTGGGGCCAGATTCGAATAGTACTTATCTTAGATGGATTTTCTTCCGATGTAGGGTGGGCACGCTGACCCACCCTTGTATCTACATTGTGAGCGTAAGTAATTGTTATTCCAGGATAGATCACAGTTTTCTGTAACTTAAGCAGTAAAATGAGGCAGATATAAGGGTATCTTGAAATAGACCCACCCTCTTTGCCTCGACTGAAACCAAACGTTGGCGCTGGGAAGTAAAATGCCGGAAATTATTGGGATTGACCACATCTATATAGCCGTGAGCGATATAGACCGTTCAGCGACATTTTACGATTCAGTAATGGATATACTTGGCTTTCGTAGAAGTGAATTCAAGCTCAACAATGAAGAACATATACAATACTCTAACCGCTGTTTTGGCTATGTTCTGAGGCCTGCACATGGTAAGGATAAGTACAATTCATATGCGCCAGGGCTACATCATTTTTGCATGCGAGTAGAAAGTAAAGAGGAAGTTCAAGAAATAGCCAATAGTCTTTCTGAAAAAGGGATTTCGATAAGAGGACCAAAGCTCTATCCAGAGTATGCTCATGATTATTACGCTGTATTTGTTAAGGATCCGGATGGAATTGAACTTGAAATCACTAATTTCAGACATGAGCGGAAAGAGCGCTATGTTAATTGGGGAACGAAACAGCAGGGCTAGGTATTGAAACGAGACATCATTCAACAGTTGGTCAAATGGCTGAGGTAATACGCGCGGTAGTGTCTGAGAAAGGTAATGACGAATAGAAGAAAAAACAATCCCTCCGCCTCCATTGCCACGAGAAGGTTGCGGCAATGGAACGACTGAGGGCGGCCCTGCTTCAGGTAGGGCCAAGGGCACGGCGACTGGCTGATCTGAGTATCCAGATACTGATCATTGTCTCCATGGTTTCGTTTTCTATCGAAACGTTGCCCGATCTTTCTGAGCGTACGTATGCATTTCTCGCCGGCGTCGAGACCCTTGTGGTGATGATATTTACGGTCGAGTACTTGATCAGGGTGCTCGTGACTAAGCGCAAGCTCACCTATATCTTCAGCTTCTATGGCATCGTCGACTTGCTTGCGATCTTGCCGTTTTATCTGTCCTCTACGGTTAGCCTTCAGGCCTTGCGGATACTGCGACTGTTTCGTTTGTTCCGGTTATTAAAGCTGGCGCGTTATAACGAAGCATTGCGGCGAGTCGGGCGCGCCCTTGCGGTGGCCAAGGAGGAACTTGTGTTGTTCAGCATTGTGACCCTGATGTTGCTCTATCTATCAGCGCTGGGGATTTATCATTTCGAGCACGCGGCTCAGCCAGAACATTTCCGTTCCATTTTTGACAGCTTATGGTGGGCCGTTGCGACATTGACGACGGTCGGCTATGGCGATATCTATCCGATTACGACCGGTGGCCGTCTCTTCACCTTTGTCGTCCTGATGCTGGGCCTGGGGGTGGTGGCCGTGCCGACCGGGATCATCGCCTCGGCCTTGACCTCAGTGCAGAGAGATAGAGGTTAGAGAGGCAACGGGGTTAGCTCCGAATGGCGCTTACTTTAGTGGGTTTGCATCCGATGTAGGGTGAGTTAGGCGCGTTTTCTGCGCCGTAACCCACCAAGCCGTGCTGCTTTCCTCCGCGGAGCGGCTCGCGTTCCACAGCTTGTTGTTAGGCGCTCGGAATGGAGTTTGATTTGAACCAGTTAGCCAATTCGATTTCTTCAATACCACTTGAAGCCAATTGTTCGAAAATGATAACAGCTTCTGCTTCTGGAGCGTTTAGTGTAAAACCGTTAATTTCAAGAAAAACGGCACCAATTGCAAGCGCGATTCTTTTATTGCCATCTATAAATGGGTGGTTTTTGGCAAGGCCAAAACTATATGAAGCAGCTAACTGAAAGGCTGTTGATTTCGGCTCATATTTGTACCGTTGTTTGGGTCTTGATAAGGCTGACTCTAGCAAAGCTTTATCACGAATTCCGGTGCCACCACCATGCTCAGCTAAAAGCATTTGATGAACAGAGAAAACAAGCTCATCCAGAACCCAGTTTGGTTCAGTCATTATTTTGCAAGCTTATGGAAAGCATTTCGGTATTTTTTCATCACAGTTTCGGCTGCTTCCATTTGGTCTTCAAAATCCTGTTGGTAGGGGGTAAGCGTAAGTCCTTCAGGGCTATCTACGAGGTATAATGTATCTCCTTTATTGGCTTTTAATTTTTTAAGCGCTTCTTTCGGAAGAAGAATCCCCATTGAGTTTCCTACGGCAGTAACTTTAACTTTTAGCATGGGGAGTACCTTTGTATTGTGTTATTACAAATGTTATTACATAGTATAGGCCGCCTAACAAGGGTGGTCAAGAGGGCAGTCCTCTGGGCGCTCGTTTGTGCTGAATGGCATAGGCCTCACGATGTTCCGGCCTGCCGCTTACCACCAAAGTTAGATGCTGGATGAGCCAATAGATATGCAAGGCAAGGCTATTTAGGTACTTAACACCGAAAGATCGAGTAAACAGATGGGATGAGCTGAAAAACCATATTTATCTAGGAAGAGAGTCGCAGGGCAAGACCTGATCCCGTCGACGGGATCCATATACTACATATGGAGGAACTAAAGTGGCTGTATATGTACCAGCGATAATTTGGCTAATCAGTGCAACTATTTGCTACTACATCGCAAAATCAAGAAAGGTAAAGCCGGATTTAATACGGAAACTTATTGTTGTATTTTTAGGCCCCTTTGCAATTCCATTGGCCTTCTTTACAAGGCCAGAAAAATAGATAGAAGCTAGTGAGAGAAACAATGCTAAAAATACAAGGCGCTCGTTCGGACACAAACTCCGTTTCGTTCTCGCCGATGGGTTTCCCGGTGGAGCAAAAGGGGCATCCGAAGAAAATTAGATAAGTGCCATTCGGGACGGATCTCTTGAAATGGCGCTATGCTCATGATATACCGGGAAAACCTGGAGGACGCAGGTACAAACATGTGAATGTGATCATGCCCAAAAGGATCGTCCGCAGAGGATGGTTGTTGCTGTTCTGTGCCGCTGCGACGATTTTTTCGCCAGGTTTTCTAGCGGAATACAGACTCGGCAGGGTTGCTGCCAACAGGGTCGGCCCGCGCAGCATATCCGGAAAAAGGGGGCGGAGTCCTTAAGCGCCTATTTGTTGCGATAAAGTCCGATTACACGGAGGTCAAGAGTGCTGGATCCAAATAGACAGAGAAAGATTATTGTCGTTCATGGCGTACAGGTGGGTGATAACGACGATTTACATCAGGACGACTTGGTTCGTGAGCTGTTTTCTCAGCGCCTGGGTGATTTGAATATCGACGCTGCCGTTGATCTGTACAAGTATGAAAACATGAATAACGAGGTGTTGGACCCTCTGCAAAAAATAGCGAAGCATGTAGCCGAAACGCCAATAGGGAAATATGTAGCGCCCGCTATCATCGACTTAGTCGGCGATGTAGTAATTTCGTTAGCCAATAATGGCATTTCAGAAAAAATCCGCCAAGGCCTAGAGCAAAAAATATTGGGGTACTACGAGGCCGGAAATCCCTGTTATGTAGTTGCTCATAGTCATTGGTATAAAGCCAGCTATGTTATCGGCTCCAAGGCCGATGAGGCGCTGAGTGTGCGAATGGGCGAACATAGGCCGGTGACCTACAAGAAAACGAATGATGGTGTCGTCTATCTAGGCGAGGCGAAGCGTGATATTAAAGTTATAGGTGCAGCACCAGTCGATGAGCGCTATGTCTGCGGAAAAGTGGAGGGCCTGAGCAGCCTTAAGGAGTTTGATGGAGATGAGCTTGCACTTTCCATGCACTGCAAAGCCAAGTCCAGCCCCTTCTCACGGACCCAGGGATACTTGCCGGCCAGTGACCAACTCTATGTGTTGAAGGTTAGCCTGGAGGATAAATTTAGTTTTACCGGTGCGCGGCCGGAGGCCCCTACTCCACCTACATGCATCCCTAGAGAGTGATGGCAGAAAAAATGGAGAGGGTATCCATTTTTCTGGGCCTTGTTCTTGATATTGAAACCCTGCATATGAGTTTGCGATGAAGATTTCAGGTTTCCTTTTGTGGGCCACGATCGCATATCTCGCTGCCTTCCCCACGGTATGCATAGCGGACGATGGCAATCTGCGCTATCAGCCGAGCGGGGTGTCTATGCGACTATGGGAGGATGAATCTGGAGGGGTAAAACAGTTTCAGGATTATCTGCAGACAACTTCAGATGCCATCGAGACATTTCATTGGAAGAGCGATGGTGAATCATCAGATGAACACAGGTCACGCGCGAGGCTGGTCGCGCCTAGGGAATGGCGGGTTAATCAGGATTGTGATCCGCAAGACACCGAAGGGGTGCTGCTGATACACGGTTTATCGGATTCGCCTTTTCTCATGAGTGACTTGGGGGATGCCCTTAGCGAAATGTCCAATGACTGTTTTCTGATCCGTTCCATTTTGCTACCTGGTCATGCGAGCACTCCGGGAGATCTTAGGATCGTAAATTGGCGGGATTGGGTGCAGGCAGTGAGATATGGGATTGAATCGTTCCAGGGAGAGGCGTCTTCAGTACATGTCGTGGGGTTCTCAACCGGGGGCGCGCTGGCGGTTTACTGGGCGCTCAATTCGAAAAGTGGGCATTTGTCGGTTCCGATAAAGAGCCTGGTGCTGCTTTCTCCTGCCATACGTATCTCCGGGTTGCCCAACCTTCCGAGGTTTCTATTCAGCTGGGTGGCCACATTGAGTGAATGGACCGGATTGATGGCGTGGACGGAGGAGGCGCAGGATATTGACTACGCGAAATACGAGTCTTTTCCTCTGAATGCGGGTTATCAGCTCTATTTACTGGATCTTGCAATTGAAGTGGACATGCATCAGATGGATATCCCTATCTACATGGCGCTTAGTCGCGAGGACGCAACGGTAGACCCCTTGGCGTCGATCAAGCTGTTTCAACGTTTTAATCACCCAAATAGCCAATTATTGGTGGTAGCGAAGGACGCGGATGAGCCAACTGTGAAAGGGTTGTCCGACGATAGGCGGGTAGAGGTTAGAGAGGGGCGGATACCCTTGCAGAGAATCACCTCATTTTCCCATAACGCTTTTCCCGTCAAGCCGGGTAATGCGCACTATGGCCGCTATGGAGACTATGCAAACTGCCTGCATTACACCTCGCATGACAAGCGATGCGAATGCAAAACCGAACAGATGCGGTTAGATCATTGTGGTCCTGCTAGGGTTGTACCCGAGCCGAGTTACGGGGAGAAGGCGAAGGGATTGGACGAACAGAATGGTGTCATGAGGAGATTGACGTTCAATCCCTATTTCGATGATATGTTGACCGATATCAAAAAATTCATTGCGATAAATGGCAGTAGAGGAAAGTCGCCTGCGAGCGATCACTAACCGTATGATCTAAAGTTGAGCGTGAAGCGTCAAGCCGTGCAGCAGCTGGATGCGCTCCTCTCAGGCCCAGGGTCTGCGGTTAATGGCGTAGTCGCCAATGGCACGTCGGAAGGGGAGTATCAGGATGCCGGGCAGGCGTTGTACCTGGCTCGGATCGCGATAGCTGTCGATACCGATGGTCATGCCCAGGTGCCCATCCCTGGGTTGGGCGCGGTAGGTCCCGAACAGGCGGTCCCACCAAGGCAGATTGAAACCGAAGTTGCTGTTGGTTTCATCGGCGGCTGTCGAATGATGGACTCGGTGCATGTCGGGCGTCACGACGACGAGTCGAAGGATGGCGTCGAGTCCTTTGGGTAGGCGCAGGTTGCCGTGGTTGAACATGGCCGTGGCGTTGAGCAGTGCCTCGAAGATGATGACCGCGACGACCGGCGCCCCGAGCAGGAAGATGACCGCGTACTTGATGGCCATGGAAAGTAAGATTTCAATTGGGTGGAAGCGGGCGCCGGTCGTGACGTCGTAGTCGAGATCCGTGTGGTGGACCCGGTGCAACCGCCAGAGCAGCGGCACGGCATGAAACATAACGTGTTGTAGATAGATCGCGAGATCGAGCAAGACCACGGAAAGCACTACCGAGGCCCAGATCGGAAGCTGAACGATATGGAATACCCCCCAGCCTTTGGACTCGGCGAGCGCGGCGGCGCCCACGGCAGCGGCTGGAAAGATCAGTCGAGTCACCAGGGTGTTGATGGCGACGAGCGAGAGGTTGTTGAACCAGCGTACGCGTTTTTTGATGGTGAGCGGCCGACATGGGAGCCGCGTCTCGCCCAGGGCGACCAGTGCAAATACGCCCACAAAACACCCCAGACGTAGTGGGCCTTCGTGGGATAGGAGCCATTCAGTCACGCAGCATCCTCCAGTTTGGGATAAAGGCCGGGACGCGGCGCCGGTAATCGGCATAGGCTGGGTATTGTCGCGCCAGACGTCGTTCCTCGAGTCGCGCGCCGATCAGAAAATAGACCGTGACGCAGGCGTATAGGTTCAGTGTGTTTTGGGTCTGTACCGGGAAGGTCAGCATGATCAGGATGATACCGCTGTACATCGGGTGGCGGAGGCGGCGGTAAATTCCGGCCTCGACAAAGCCGTCGGGTCCCTCTTGACCCTCGCGAATGCCGAGGAAGGCTAGGCCATTGATGGGCCGCAGGGCCTGCCAGACCATCCACAGGCCGAGCAACTGCAGTCCGCGCAGGACCCAGTTCCAGGCACCCTGGATCGCATAGACAGTTTGATCTGGAAGGCTGCGGACGTAACCCAGCCAGATCGCCGTCGTCACCAGGGCGATCACGACATAAAACAGCCGATAGCCTCGCGGACCCAGCCCGATCGCCAGTACCCGGGCCTTGGTCACCGTGCTTGCGAGCAGGCTGTGCTGGAGTGCGAAGACGAGGCCCGAAAGCCAGATTTCCCAAGTCATGGCGCTCGGCGCTCATGGTTGTCAAGGGTCAATCTTCGCTTCCGTCGGGGTTGGTGCCCCATCTGGGCAAGAGATCATGGTCGACGCCGAGGTGATCCAGTATGCGCGCCACGACGAAGTCGACGAGGGCGTCCACCGAATTCGGGCGGTGGTAGAACCCCGGCGAGGCCGGCATGATGGTGACGCCTAGGCGGGCGAGCTTGAGCATGTGTTCGATATGGATAGCCGATACGGGCATCTCCCGATGAACCAGTAGTAGCGGTCTGCGCTCCTTGAGTACGACATCGGCGGCACGTTCGAGCAGGCTATCGCTGTTGCCCATGGCGATCGCGGCCAGTGTGCCGCTCGTGCATGGGCAGACTACCATGGCCCGCGGCGCGCTTGATCCGCTGGCTATTGGCGCAGACCATTGTTCCTGGCCGTATACCCTTAATTGTGCGGGTGCGCCGCCAAAGCGATCAAGCAGATAGTCCTGCGCCGCGGTGGGCGTTGCTGGCAGTTCGAGGTCGCTCTCCATGCGCAGGACGACCCTGGCCGCGGACGAGATCAGCAAATCGACTCCTTGGTCGCTCTGCAGCAGATATTCCAGCAGACGCAGCCCGTAAGGCATGCCTGAAGCACCGGTCAGGGCCAATACGAGTCGGTTACCCGCCATTTTCCAGCCCATTGTCTAAGGCCTCCATAAGTCGTTGATGCAGTCCTTCGAAGGCTCCATTACTCATGATCAGGACATGATCGCCTGGCATGGCTTCTGTCGTGATGGTTGCGATGATATCGGTCACGCTCCGGCAGGCGCGCCCGTTTTGCAACTGACGGACGATGTCGGCGGGATCCCAACCAAGGTCGGAGGGGTGGTAGATGATGACTTCGTCCGCTCCGCACAGCGAAGGCGCCAGCGCATCGTTGTGAACGCCGGCCTTCATGGTGTTCGAGCGCATCTCCAGTATGCAGAAAATACGTGCTCCACCCACGACCTGGCGCAGGCCTTCCAATGTGGTCTTGATGGCCGTTGGGTGATGGGCGAAGTCGTCATAGACCGCGATGTCATTGACACGACCGAGGCATTCCATCCGACGTTTGACTCCCTTGAAGCCGGACAGTCCCTCACAGGCGATCGCCGCCGGGACGCCGGCATGCCGGGCTGCCGCTACGGCGGCCAGTGCGTTGCCAAGGTTGTGTTCGCCTTGCTGGGACCAGTCGATGGTGCCTTGGCGGACACTGTTCACAAAGACATCGAAGCGGCTCAGATCAGGCCGCAGGGCATGGCTTCGCCATTGAGCGGAGCTAGAGGCCACGAGACTGGAGTCAAATCGTTCGATGGGGGTCCAGCAACCCATGTCGAATGCGGCATCGAGCGCGGTGTCATGACCCGGTGCGATGATCAGACCCGATCCAGGTACGGTGCGTATGAGGAGGTGAAACTGGCGCTGGATGGCGGCGAGGTCCGGGAAGATATCGGCGTGGTCGAATTCGAGATTGTTCAGCACGGCCGTCCTGGGGTGGTAATGCACGAATTTGGAGCGTTTGTCGAAGAAGGCGCAGTCGTACTCATCGGCTTCAACGACAAAGAACGGGTGATCGCCGAGCCGTGCCGAGACGCCAAAGTTGGTTGGCACGCCGCCGATCAGGAAGCCTGGGTTGAGGCCGGCATCTTCAAGAATCCAGGCCAGCATGCTTGAGGTCGTAGTCTTGCCGTGGGTCCCCGCAACGGCTAGTACCCATCGTCCGGGGAGGATATGTTCCGCGAGAAATGCTGGGCCGGACGTATACGGAAGCCCCTGGTCGAGGACATATTCGACGGCCTCGTTCCCACGGGACAGGGCGTTGCCGATGACAACGAGGTCCGGTGCCGGGTCAAGATGATCTGCCGAATAACCCTCCCTGAGTTCGATGCCGCAGACCTTCAGTTGATCGCTCATCGGCGGGTAGACATGCAGGTCGCTGCCCGTGACCTCGTGACCCATCTCCCTGGCCAGTTGGGCGATGCCGCCCATGAAGGTCCCGCAGACGCCGAGGATATGAATATGCATGGTATCAGCCCGCCTGGCCGGCGATCAGGATCCGGCTGACATTAAAAGACAGAAAGAGATAGAGCACTGTCAGCCCGATCCCGATCAAGAGTTGCGTCGAGACAGTATTGCGAACGATATGGCCGAGTACAAGGAGATTCCAGAACAGCCAGCCCCAGAGCAGCAGCGACGAGAACATGAGGCTGTTGGTCACGCCCGGTTGGACAACATTATGCCCCTGCCAGACCAGTATGGGCCAGGAGATCAATTCCATGATGAAGCCGGTGCCGAGCACCGCCGTGAGGGCTTGGTTATAGCGACGCATCAAACCGTTCGCCCAGAGCAACATGAATAGCAGGCCGGAGAGCAATGCGGTATCGATCGCGACGAGTAGCGTTGCGGTCCAAAGGTCCTGGTTGGTCGATGCGATCAGCAGCCCGCTCAACATATAGCCAAGCAACGTGGCTTGCAGCAAAAATCGCGAGTTTGGAAGGTCCTCCGGGCCGGCGCGCAGCAGGCAGATATCGAAAAACCGTCGCATCAGCGTGCTCATTGCGGTGTTTCCGTCAGGTGCTGAAATACTTGGCCTGGGGGTGATGAACGACGATGGCGCTCGTGCTCTCCTCCGGCCAGAGCTGATCCTCATCACCCAGGCGTACGCTGATGCGGTCGGCGTCCAGGAGTTCGAGTATCTTCTCCTGGTCATGCAGGTTGGGGCAGGCCGGGTAACCAAATGAATAACGGGAGCCTCTGTAGCGTTGCTTGATCATGTCGCCGATGGCGCGCGCATCCTCGCCTGCGAAACCCAGTTCTCCACGGATGCGCTGGTGGATGAATTCGGCCAGCCCTTCCGTAGTCTCGACGTTGAGACCGTGCCAGTAAAGATACTGTTGATACTGATCTCTATCGAAGATCGCACGCGCGTAGTCGGACGCGTGTTGTCCTATGGTGACCAGTTGGAAGGCGACGGTGTCGATCATGCCGCTGTCGCAGCCACGAAAGAAGTCGCTGATGCATTGCCCGCGGCCCTTCTGCTGGCGTGGGAACTCGAAGCGGCAGCGCTCGGTCTCCCTGTCGTGAGGGTCGTACACGATCAACGTATTGCCGTCCGATTGGCAGGGAAAGTAGCCATAGACCGCTTGAGGCTGACTGACTCCTTCAGCCTCGCTGCGGGTGATCAGGTCATTCAGAATCGGGTCGATCTCATGGCGCGCCCAGTCCCGGTACTCCGTTTCGTTTCGCCCTTGAGCCTTATAGCCCCATTGGAATTTATAGAGCGATGTCCTGTTGATATAGGGGACCACCGCTCGTAGCGGAATGGCCTGCAGTAGACGACTTCCCCAAAACGGTGGCTCGGGGACTACGTTGTCATTTTGGATGGCTTGCTGTTGAGGTCTATTCATGAAAGCGAGGGTTCCGGCGCATTGACGATCGTCATAATAGCCTGAGTTGTCTCGGGGGACAAAGGGCCGGAGGTGGATTACTTGTTCAGTGGGTGGTCCCGCGACCGGGGGGGGCCGTGGGCGGTCCTACCAGCAGGTCTTGTACTGGAGTTTGATTCCATTGTAGTGGATGCCGGTCACATCGGTTTCGACATCAAGGGCTAGTTTGAGTCCCTGCGCGCTGACGCTGAGATCGGGCATTTTGACGCCCAGCAGCGACTCAACGATGCGCTGGCGCTGTTGCTTTTTATCCATAGACGATGCTGAAGAACAGCGACCATCCGACCATGCGGTTCGGTTGTGGTTCAGGCGGCGCGCGCTGCGGGCGCTTGACGGACTCGGATTCACGATAGAACCCGAAAATAACGAGGCTGGGACGCAGGCGCGGAAACTGGAGAGGGCGTCGATGCAGAGCGATGACCGAGATGTCAGGTAGATCGCACGCGCCTCGCCGCGGGCATATGCAAACGGACTGATTGCGAGACAAACCAGGAAGGCAACGATGGAACGCGGACAAAGTGTGGTACAGCGACACATGGTGAGTAGGTCCTCTGCATTCTTATACGCTAGTTTCCGAGGTTTGGTCGAGAAAAAACATGAACCTCGGTACAGGAACGTATTCTAACACAATTAGCGGCGCCAATTTGCTTATCATGAGATTACGGCGAGGGGTATGAGGGGCGGCGTCGGCTTGAATTAGACCTTGAAACGTGACGGCGAATTTTGATGAATCCGTCCGTTTTTCCGGGGCCGCGCGTTGATTTCCAGGATTGCCTGCCGCTATCAGCGTAGGATGTGCCGGCGCATACGTCAGGATAGCTGCGTCTATCTCGACGGACGTAAGGTTCGGCATCAAACCCAGATGAATGATGACCTGAGGGGCAAATGATGAAGAATGCATTGCGTGGTTTGAGGGATTTCGGCCAGAGTGTCTGGTACGACAATATCGAACGCACCATGTTGCGCAATGGGGAACTGTTGCGCATGGTTGAAGAGGATGGCCTGGCGGGCATGACCTCCAATCCGACGATCTTTGAAAAGGCGCTCAAAGGCGACGAAAGCTACGAGGACGCACTGAGAGACCTGTTCCACTCGGATAAGGGCGCCAGTGATAAAGAGGCGTTTTTCTCGGTGGCCGTCGATGACATTCAGCACGCCGCAGATATCCTGAGGCCGGTTTATGATAATACGGGTCACGAGGACGGCATGGTCAGCCTGGAGGTGAGTCCCGATCTTGCCCGCGATACCGATGCGACCATCGCCGAGGCCAAGGCACTCCATGCCCGGGTTAATCGCCCCAATCTCATGATCAAGGTGCCAGCCACCGTCGAAGGGTTACCGGCCATCGAGGCATTGATCGCCGAAGGGATCAATGTCAATGCGACCTTATTATTCTCCCTTGAGCGTTATGAGGCCGTAGCTGACGCCTATTTGTCCGGGCTTGAAGCGCGCGTCCGGGCCGGAGGGTCCATTGAGGATGTGCGTTCCGTGGCGAGCTTCTTCGTCAGCCGCGTCGACGGCAAGGTGGACGCCCATCTTCGCGCCACCATGGACAGGGTTGCGTCCGGTGAAGAGCGCACCCGGATAGATGCATTGATGGGGCGCGCCGCGATCGCGAATGCTGGCGCCGCTTATGGATCATTCAGGCGGATGTTGGCGGATAGCCGTTTTCAGGCGCTGGCCGCAAAGGGCGCGCGTCCTCAGCGTCTGTTATGGGCGAGTACAGGGACCAAGGACCCAGCCTATAGTGACATTCTTTATGTCAGCACTCTGGTGGGCCCGAACACCGTTAATACCATGCCCCCGGCGACCTATCGCGCTTATCGTGACCACGGGCACCCCGCCTTGGCCATTGATGATCGCGTTGCGGAGGCGGAGAGCGTACTGTCTCAGTTGAAAGGTTTCGGGATCGACCTCGATGCCATTACGGATCAGCTCGAAACAGAAGGCGTACAGGCCTTTGCCGAGTCTTTCGAATCGCTTCTGGGGGTAGTCGCCTCACGGCGCGCGCAGTTCAGGGTCGAGCAGGTTTCCTAGCGCTGATCATCGATCTTCGGGTCAAACGATCTATTCCGTGGCCGTGGCTGTCCGCAAGGGGCATCACGGCCGCTTATCGTCATCGTGCCGCCAGTATTCCCCTTCGATAGTGTGGTCGGAGGATTTGTCCGGACGGCGAATATGTGATGGAGGGGTAGGGAATACGCTGCCCCGGTTGCTCAGGAACCACCGAATCGCCAATAGCCGGAACGGCCGTATCAGGCATAGAAAACCGAGTGTATCGGTGAAAAAACCCGGTGTGAGCAGTAGTGCGCCGCTAATTAACAGGATCAACCCTTCCATGACCTCGATTGCGGGGATCTCGCCCTTCATGAGCATCGAGCGGACCCTGGACATGGTCGTGATACCTTGCAGCCGGATCAGGAAGGCGCCGAGAACGGCCGTGAAGACGACGAGAAAGACGGTCAGCGGCGCACCGATGACGGAGCCTACCTCAATCAGGAGATAGATCTCGATCAACGGCACCGCCAGGAATATTAGGAAAAGTGACTGCAACATCTAATGTGATTGCCTCGCGGTGGTTCGGAGGGACTCGGTTTGCCAGCTGAGTGGCGGTTGTCCCGGATCATGCGTGTGGCCTGAAGTCCTTATGAAGATCCTCTCCAGTATTATGGGTGACTCGAAGAGCGCATCCGGGCTTGGTATATTCGTGACGGTTTGCGCGCGGGGATGCATTCTTTTCGCGCCAATGTGTAATACTATCACGCCTTGTGCTCAAGGACCCGCATGACGCATGTATCCAGCATCACGGTATGAGTGAGATGGACCATTATTGTCTGATCTATTCGAGTTGTCCCGACGAGGAAACCGCCGGACAGATGGCTGCCGCCTTACTGGACCGGCGTCTAGCGGCCTGCGTGAGCGTGCTTCCCGGTATAACGTCGTTCTACGAGTGGGATGGGCAGCGCGAGACCAGCGGGGAGGTCTTGCTGATGATCAAGACAACGGCTGCCCGGTATGCCGACGTCGAATCTTTGTTGTGTGAGCTTCACCCTTATGAACTTCCTGAGGTCGTCGCTGTCTCTATTGAGCGCGGTTTGCCGGACTACCTGAGCTGGGTTTCCCGCATGACCCAAGCCGATTGATTCCCGTGCGTCCTACAAGAGACATTAAAGACTTAATCGTATGTTGCGTCTGAAAAACTTAGCCCTGGTCCTGTTGTTAACCGTCTTCCTGCCCGCGGCGCAGGCCGGGATTCTTGATTCCTTGTCCTCGTTCGGAGATCGCATAGGATCCGGGTCTGCAAAGACCTTTCTGCCACCGGATCAGGCCTTTATCTTCTCGGTGGATGTAGAAGATGCCCGGACCTTAATGCTGCACTGGCAAATCGAAGAGGGCTACCACCTATACAAGAACAAGTTTCAATTCGAATTGCTCCAGCCTGACGGCATCAAGCTGGGCGCGGCGAGTTTCCCCCAGGGGCGTATGGTCGAAGACGAGGCCTTCGGAAATCTGGAGTCCTTTTTCGAAGATATCGATATCCCCGTTGCTGTCGCGCGTCCGGTTGGAGAAGAACAGGAGATCCGCCTCCAGGTAGGCTACCAGGGCTGTGCCGATGACGGATTTTGCTATCCGCCGATCAAGAAATCCATCGATCTGGTTTTGCCGGCATTGGTAGCGAGTTCTCCCGTGAAGGCCTCGAGTGGGAGCGACTCTGTGGTATCGGCCCCGGATTCGGTCATGCCTGAACAGGATCGATTCGTTCAGGCCCTGATCCACAATGGTTTATGGACCAATTTGGGGATGATGTTCGTGGCGGGTCTCTTGTTGGCCTTTACGCCCTGTGTCTTCCCCATGGTGCCGATATTGTCGGCCATTATTATCGGTCAAGGCGTGACCGTGCGGCCCCGCCGTGCCTTCCTGCTGACGGTTAGTTACGTCGTGGCCATGGCCTTGACCTATACCGTGGCCGGTGTTCTGGCGGGGATGTTCGGCCAAAGTGTTCAGGCCGCGTTCCAGAACCCCTGGATCCTTGGTGGTTTTAGTTTAATCTTCGTGCTGCTCGCGCTGTCGATGTTCGGGCTCTACGAGTTGCAGTTGCCCTCGGTGCTGCAACAACGCCTCAATGCCCTGAGCCAACGGCAGGCAACCGGGACCTATCTTGGCGCTGCGATCATGGGTTTCCTGTCCGCTTTGATCGTCGGTCCTTGTGTGGCTGCACCGATGGCGGGGGTCCTGCTTTATATCAGTACCCAGGGAGACGCGTTCATCGGCGGCCTGTCGCTGTTTGTTCTAAGTTTGGGGATGGGGCTTCCACTTCTGGTTTTTGGTGCCTCTGCAGGCCGCATATTGCCCAAGGCAGGGGCTTGGATGCATGTCATTCGCCCGGTCTTCGGGGTCATGATGCTGGGTGTCGCGATTTGGATGATGGAGCGCATCCTGCCCTTCACGGTCACCATGTTCCTGTGGGCCTGTCTCATTATCGCCTCCGCTGTCTATCTGGGTGCCCTGGAGCGCCTGCCCGATGACTGCAACCCCTGGCGAAAACTTTGGAAAGCGCTGGGGATTGTACTGTTAATCTGGGGCGGAATGCTGATGGTCGGTGCCGGTAGTGGCGGTAACGATATATTCAATCCCTTGTCGAGCTTCGCGCAACGGCAGGGAGGCGGCGTAGAGAAGGGGTTGGAGTTTCGGCGTTTCACCGGGCTTAGCGGTTTGCAGCGTGAATTGCAGACAGCCCGCGACCGGGGGATGCCTGTTATGGTCGACTTTTATGCCGATTGGTGTGTCGATTGCCGGCGAATGGAGATCAACGCCTTTTCGGATTCCGGCGTGCACGAACAGTTGAATGGGGTCCGTTTGCTGCAGGCCGATGTCACGGCCAATGACGACGATGATCAGGCGCTGCTGAAGCACTATCGGCTGTTTGGGCCTCCAGCCATACTCTTTTTCGATCATACAGGTAAGGAATTGGCCGGGCACAGGTTGATTGGTTATCAGACGGCTGACGAGTTGTCGAATAAGATCCGTATTGCCTTGGCGGGCACGCGATGAAACGTTTTGCTATACGGCCATTTTGGTTTTTGGTGGTGGCGCTGGCGATCTCGATCTCCGTGGTGGCCTATAACGCGGTATATCAAAAAGGGCTGCAGCAGGCTGCGGAACAGGTCTCCCGGACCGGCGCCGTCGACGCGGCTTCCGGTTTGATCGGTCAGCGGCGCCCTGATTTCAACCTGCTCGATACCGATGGCCTGCCTAGAAAGGCCGACGAATGGGACGGTAAGGTGCTGGTGATCAATTTTTGGGCGGATAACTGCCTGCCTTGTCGCCGCGAGATCCCGGCTTTTATCCATATGCAGAATGAGCTGGCCGGGCGTGGCGTGCAGTTTGTCGGCATCGCGATCAACGAGCGGGAAGAAGTTCGAGTCTTTGCCAAAGGGATGGGTGTCGAGTTCAATTACCCTGTCCTGACTGGGACGGATGATGCTATTGAGGTCGCCCGCCTGTATGGCAACGAGGTCGGCATCCTCCCCTATACGGTCGTAATCGATTCCTCGGGCGTTGTCGTACAATCACAGTTTGGCGAGGTTCGGTCAGATGAACTTCGGGAGATGTTGGTTCCACTCCTCTAGAATTAAGGGCGCGCTATTTGCGCGCCGCCATCGTCGGGTGGCCCCCGATTCAGCTGTAGGCTAAATCGCTAGACTTGCGCCCCCGATCATTGCAGAATAATGACGCCTGTTTGAAACGGTGTTCAAATAAGGCCTATCTTTCTTGAATGGGCGGATAATAGGGGGGAATGTGGCGCGGCTTTTATTGCTGAATGGGCCCAATATCAATCTCTTGGGCCGACGGGAGCCTGGGATCTATGGTAGGGCGACCTTGGACCAGATTACCTCTCGTTTGGAGGAAAGGGCGGTGGCCCTTGGGCATGAGCTGTTCGTGTTTCAGAGCAATGCCGAACACGAGCTAGTGGGTCGGGTCCAGCAGTCTATGGACGAGTCCATAGACTTTATCATTATCAACCCAGCGGCCTTTACGCATACCAGCGTTGCGCTCAGGGATGCACTCAGCGCCGTGTGTATCCCCTTTATTGAAATCCACCTGTCGAACATCTATGGGCGGGAGTCATTTCGCCAGAAATCCTATTTCTCCGATCTTGCGGTCGGGGTGATCAGCGGATGCGGCGCATTGGGCTATGAACTTGCCCTCCAGTTTGCTCATGAGACGCTCACGGGTTCGGAGAGTGACAAAAACTCCTGAGTGCACGGTCGCCAGCGACCATGAATATGAATATTGTCATTAAGGTGAAGTATGGATATTAGGAAGATCAAGAAATTGATCGATCTGCTTGAGGGTTCCGACCTGAGGGAGATCGAGATTCATGAGGGGGATGATTCGGTTCGGATCAGTAGAGGCGGGTCGACCGTGACGACGGTACATGCCGGTCTACCTGCGGCCCCTCCTGCGACCCAGCCGGCAGCCCCTGCGGTTGCTGAGGAGCCCGCGATCTCTGGGCATACGGTGACCTCGCCCATGGTCGGTAGTTTCTATCGGGCCCCGGCACCCGGAGCGACCGTGTTTGTAGAAGTGGGTCGTCATGTTCAGGTTGGGGATACGCTGTGCATCATTGAGGCCATGAAGATGCTGAATCAGATTGAATCGGACAAGGCAGGCGTCGTGGCCGCCATTCTCGTAGAGAATGGGCAGCCGGTCGAATATGGCGAGCCGCTGTTTATTATCGAGTAATGGCCATGTTTGAAAAGATCGTGATTGCCAACCGGGGGGAGATAGGTCTCCGAATACTCCGGGCATGCAAGGAGCTGGGGATTCGTACAGTGGCGGTCCACTCAACGGCTGACCGCCACCTGATGCATGTACGTTTGGCGGATGAGTCGGTCTGTATCGGCCCCCCGGCATCGACCGCCAGCTATCTCAATATCCCCGCCCTGATTAGTGCGGCGGAAGTTACGGATGCAGAAGCCATCCATCCCGGTTACGGCTTTTTGTCGGAGAACGCGGACTTCGCGGAACGGGTCGAGGAAAGCGGTTTCGTCTTCATCGGCCCACGTCCAGAGACAATCCGTATGATGGGGGATAAGATTTCCGCGATTGCGGCGATGAAGCAGGCCGGGATCCCCTGTATCCCGGGATCTGACGGGCCGCTGGGCAGTGACCCGGACACCAACTTAAGGTTAGCGGGAGAGATCGGTTACCCCGTCATTATCAAGGCCGCTGGCGGCGGCGGCGGTCGCGGTATGCGTGTTGTGCACAGCGAAGCGGCCCTGCTTAATGCCATTACATTGACCCAGTCGGAGGCGGAGTCCGCGTTCGGGAATAGGACTGTTTATCTGGAGAAGTTTCTAGGTAACCCGCGCCATATCGAGATTCAGATCCTCGCGGATGGGCAGGGGCAGGTGGTACACCTCGGGGAGCGAGACTGTTCTACTCAGCGACGTCACCAAAAGATGATCGAGGAGGCCCCCGCTCCAGGGATTACCGAGGCCCAGCGTGAGGAAATCGGTGATCGTTGTGTCAAGGCGTGTATTGATATCGGTTACCGAGGGGCGGGGACCTTTGAATTCCTGTATCAGGATGGCGCTTTCTATTTTATCGAGATGAATACCCGGTTGCAGGTCGAGCATCCGGTGACTGAGATGGTGACTGGTGTCGATATCGTTCGGGAGCAGCTTCGAGTTGCCTCAGGAGAAGTGCTATCGGTGACTCAGTCCGATGTTGTCGTGCGGGGCCATGCCATCGAATGCCGGATCAACGCAGAAGACCCTGTTGGGTTCGTGCCGTCGCCGGGGCCGATTTCTCAGTATCATCCGCCGGGAGGTCCGGGTATTCGGGTGGATTCACATCTTTATAACGGATATGTCGTTCCGCCCTATTATGACTCGATGATCGCCAAGGTGATAGCCTACGGGAGTGACCGGACGGTGGCATTGATGCGGATGCGTATGGCCCTGAGTGAGCTGGTCATTGAGGGGATTAAGTCCAATACGCTGTTGCATCGGGAAATCCTGGTGGATGACGCCTTTATTCGTGGCGGAAGCAACATCCATTGGCTGGAAAAGTACCTCAAGGAGAAGTAGGTCGCGAGTTGGATTTTTTGCCGGGCCAGGCAAAAAGGCAAAAAAAAGGCGGGTTCATTACGAACCCGCCTTTTTTGAGCAGCGACGCCTTACGGGGTCGGAATGAAGGTGGCGCGGCGACGGATCGGTACGTAGTTACGAACAAAACCACGAGATCTGACGAGATTTCTGGAGCCGGCAGGCCTTGGGGTGAGCACAACGGGGGTCACGGGGCCGGTGAAGGTCGCGCGGTTACTGCTGGTGCCGTTGACGAGTGTGTTGTTGTGAGTAATCGTGCGTGCGGCGCTTGCCTCAGCAGCGAAACCGATGGCAAATGCCGAAATTGCTAGGGTAGCGATCAGCTTTTTCATGGGAAGATCTCCAATTGTGAAGTTAAGTAATTTGGTAACTAAAGTCTTTGTGAATCAATCAGAAGCTTACATTGCTAGATATGTCTATATTTGGAGCGAGCCTACCACGAGTTTATTACGATTCAATTAAACCGTCAATTTCCATGTAAATTAAGCGTGTATTAGGTGCCTATCGTTGTTGCGTATATTTTCGTAGGACGGGTGAATGACTACAAAGGTTCCATTCATGTATCTTTAACTTTCGCCGGTATTTTATGCCGCCGCTTCGGGCACCGTGGGGGGGCGGTGGTGCAATCATGGTCTACCCCGTCGCCAGCGATGGTACTTTTCGAGTAACGAAAGTATGCCCTCAGGCGCATGGCGTTTCTTCCATTCCCCAGCAGCGTATTTATTGGCCTCAGCCAGGGTGGGGTAGATATGTATCGTGCCAAGAATCTTGTTGAGACCCAGCTTATGTTTCATGGCGAGTACGAACTCTGCGAGTAGGTCGCCCGCATGTGCGCCCGCGATGGTTACGCCCAGGATGCGGTCCTTGCCGGGTGGCGTCAGGATCTTAATGAACCCTTCCGCAGTTCCGTCCGCGATTGCGCGGTCGAGGTCGCCTATGCCATAGCGCGTCACCTCATAGGCGATACCTGATTGCTTGGCCTCCTGTTCATTGAGTCCGACCCTGGCGACCTCCGGGTCGATAAAGGTTGACCAAGGGATGACAGAGTAATCGACCTTGAAGCGGCGCAAATCGCCAAACAGGCTGTTGACCGCAGCGTACCAGGCCTGATGGCTGGCCGTATGCGTGAATTGGTACGGGCCTGCTACGTCACCGGCGGCCAGAATGTTCGGATACAGTGTCTCTAGGTACTCGTTGGTCGCGATCGTGCGTTCCGTAGGTATCCCGAGCTCCTCAAGGCCATAGCCTTCGAGTCGCGCGACTCGGCCTACAGCGCATAGCAGCGCGTCGAATTCGATCCGGCGCTCCTCGCCCTCATGTTCAACGACAATGAACTTGCGCCCGTCTTCGAACCCGCAACGTAAGGCCTTGTGCTCGGTAAGCACGGTGACGCCGCTCTTTTGCAAGGCATTTCGAGCCAGCTCCGAGACATCCTCGTCCTCGCGGATCATGATTCGGGGTCCCATCTCGATCTGTGTCACGTTTGCGCCGAGCCTGGAAAAGCTCTGCGCGAGTTCGCAGCCGATGGGGCCGCCTCCAAGGACGACGAGTCGTTCAGGCGGGGCATCCAGTTTGGCGAATTCATCCCAAAGCGTATCGCTGGTGACGTACCCGACCTCTTCGATGCCTGGGAGTGGCGGGACGAATGGGCGGGCGCCGGTCGCGAGGATTATGTGGCGGGCGGTTAGACGTTGCCTGCTGCCATCCGCCCCAGTGATCACAACGGTCCATGGGTCGATGAGGCGCGCGTGACCTTGTAGGACCTCGACACCGAGCTCGGTATAGCGTTCGACGCTGTCATGGGGGGCAATGGCCGCGATAATCTCGTGGATCCGGGCCATGACGCGCCGAAAACTGAATTCCGGTGCAGCGCTCTCAAGGCCATAGTGATCGGCGCTTCGGATCTGCTGAGCGAGCTTAGCGCTCTTGATCAGGGCCTTGCTTGGGACACAGCCGAAGTTCAGGCAGTCTCCCCCCATCTTGTGTCCCTCGATCAATGTGACGCGGGCTCGCACGGTGGCGCCGATATAGGCGCTGACAAGCCCCGCAGCGCCCCCACCAATGACGATCAGGTTGCGGTCATAGCGTTGGGGTCGTTTCCACCGGGTATAGACCCTTCGGCGCTGAATCCTTCGGACGATAGTTCGGGCCAGGAAGGGGAACAGCCCCAGTAGCGCGAACGATGCCACCAGACCGGGAGAAAGGATTCCCCCTGGACCCTCAAGTTGCGCCAACTGTGTCCCTGCATTGACGTAGACCAGTGTTCCGGCCAGCATGCCAACCTGACTGACCCAGTAGAATGTGGTGGTCCGAAGTGGCGTCAGGCCCATGACGAGGTTGATCAGAAAAAAGGGAAATATGGGTACCAGTCTAAGCGTAAACAGGTAGAAGGCCCCATCTTTGGCGATACCGTCGTTGAAGGACTTAAGCTTTTCACCAAATCGGCTTTGGACAGTGTCACGCAGGAGGTAGCGCGAGACCAGGAAAGCCAGAGTGGCGCCGATGCTGGATGCAAATGAGACCAGGAGTATCCCGGTGGTGAGGCCGAACAACGCGCCGGCTGCGAGCGTCATAATCGCAGCGCCTGGAAGTGACAAGGCGGTTACCACTATATAGATTAGGAAAAAGACGCCGGCGACGGCCAACGGGCCCTGTTGGTAAAGTGTGGCGAAATCTTCCTGACCCTGCTTGAGCGCAGAGAATGTCAGCCACTGGTCGAGGTCTAGCGCAAAAAATGCGAGGATGGCAACAACGATCAGGGCGAATAGCGCGATTTTTCTCATTTAGGGTTCCCTTGCATATCGATCAGATGAGTCATATCTGGTGCCCATTATGTCGTCAGAATGTCGGCGACCATACAGCTTTGACTGCCGTCGGTCCCGGTATTCGTTCCGCCCACTGCCGGGGCGGCCGTCCGGGCGCGACATGGCTGCCACGTCTTGGGTATATAAATCACATGAAAAAAACCTTGAAAATATGTTTGTGTTCCATTCCAGATCGGTTACAATGCGACCGTTGCAAATTTCTGAGGCGTGTCTAGCAGTTCCCTCCTGGTGTATGCTGTGTGTCCCTTCCCCGTAATCTGCAATAACTGTTTGTTTGCGGCATATGTGTGTCGTTTTAACCTTGTGTAAAGTTTATCCGTGTTGAGGAGAAAATAATGGCTACAGGAACCGTCAAGTGGTTTAACGAGGCAAAGGGCTTTGGTTTTATTGCCCCGTCTGATGGTAGCGCCGATGTGTTTGTGCACTTTTCTGCGATTGAAGGCAGTGGCTTCAAGACCCTCGCAGAGGGACAGGCAGTATCGTTCGATGTCGAAAACGGCCCGAAGGGTCCCCAGGCGAGCCGCGTAACCGGCGCGGATTGAGCGCTCTCGAACTTTATAAGTTCGGGCGGCGATCACCCTGTTACCGCCAACTGACCCGGAGGCGGTAAACGGATGGATCTTCACTATGATGTCATAGTGATTGGTAGCGGCCCCGGTGGTGAAGGGGCGGCGATGAAGGCCGTCAAAGAAGGCAAACGGGTCGCTATGGTCGAGGAATATGCCGAGGTGGGTGGTAATTGCACCCACCGAGGCACCATTCCCAGCAAGAGTCTGCGCCAGGTCGTGGAGTCCCACCTCTATGATCCGGGGCAGGGGCAGCAGCGTTATCCCCGACTTCTGGGGTCTGCTCGCATGGTCATCGACCAACAAGTCAGGATGCGCCATGGCTTCTATTCCCGAAACGGTATCGATGTCCTGCAAGGACGAGCCAGTTTCGCGGATGAACACTCCATCCAAATTTCCAATCGAGGCCACAGTCGAGGGCGGCTAACGGCCGACTATTTTGTGATCGCGACCGGGTCGCGTCCTTATCGCCCGGATGATCTCGATTTCAACCACCCCCGTATCCTGGACAGCGATACGATTCTCAAGCTGGAAGATACACCGCGGTCGCTGATTATCTACGGCGCCGGTGTGATTGGCTGCGAGTACGCATCGATATTTCGCGAGATGGGAGTCAAGGTTAACTTAGTCAATAGCCGCTCACGTCTGTTGTCCTATCTCGACGATGAGATCATTGATGCCTTGGCCTATCACTTGCGTGAGCGTGGGGTCGTCATTCGTCACGACGAGACTTATGACCGGGTCGAGATCGATGACCAGGGCGTCTCGCTCCGCACCCAGTCCAATAAGAAAATCAATGGCGAATTTCTGCTTTTTGCCCAGGGCCGAGTTGGGAATGCCGGCGATATGGGATTGGAAGCGCTGGGTATTGAAGTCACTTCTCGAGGAGTGGTCGCGGTCAATGAGTGTTATCAGACGACGTGTCCGCACATCTACGCGGTGGGCGACGTCGTTGGCTATCCCAACCTTGCTAGCGCGGCCTATGATCAGGGTCGTTTCGCCGCGACACACTTGGTATTCGGTGAGTGTGACAGCCGGCTGATTGAGGATATACCGACCGGGATTTACACCATTCCGGAGGTCAGCTGTATCGGTGCGACTGAGCGTGACCTGACCGAACGAAAAATTCCCTATGAGGTTGGCCGCTCAATGTTTCGGCATCTGGCGCGGGCCCAAATCCTCGGACAGACCGGCGGTATGCTCAAGATCCTGTTTCATCGCGAAACCCTGGAGATCCTGGGCATTCATTGCTTTGGCGTCCAGGCGTCGGAGATCATCCATATCGGGCAGGTGGTCATGAGTCAGGCCGGAGAAGCCAACTCACTGAAATATTTTACGAATACCACCTTCAACTATCCGACTATGGCAGAGGCCTATCGTGTGGCGGCCCTGAATGGGCTGAATCGAATCAGCTGATCATCGCGGCGCCGCGAAATGGCATCCGATTTCAAAAATGGGCATAATATCCCCCCCGGGGGGAGACCCAATCAGGCGGCCCTGCTGGGGGTTGCCGTTGTGGGCGTGGGAAATAACAAAAGACCGGAGCAATTTCCGCTATGAAAGACCTAGTACGGCTGTTGATTTACGGCGGTAGCGCCGCTGGGGCCATCTTCCTGTTGACCGTTTTGGCCAAAAGCCACGTTCTCTCTGGAGACGCGATGGTTGGTTTCGCCATCTTTCTGGTGATCGTACTGCCTATTATCGTTGTGGTGCGTTTGGCTCGGCGCGAGCATGATAATGCCTCGTCCGGCCAATAGGGTCGTTATTCCAGCTGCGCCAAGGCGCCTATTGCAAAGAGTACGGCCCTGAAAGGGTCGTGAAAGATATGTTTGGGGAATGACGAATACTATGAAAATTGCTGAGAAGAACATCTTGCCGGGCGATTTTTGCCTGGCTTACTACATCGGGGATAGAAAGACCGGCGAGATATCCGTTGTTAGAAACGGCGCCGAAGGCTGCGAGGCGTTTCAGATCTCTCGGCAGGCAGAGACTGGTCTGGATGCGATGCGTCGGCCGATGCTGATTGGTCTGACCGAAGCGCATCAGGTCATTCTGTTTGACCCGGTCGCCAAGTCAATTGCCTTCTGCGATGGACTGCCTGCAGATACCTTTCCCGCCCATATCTATCGTGATGGCTATAGCACCCGGTCCTGGTTCATGAATGATGGTGATAAGGAGACCGGAAACGATACGCTCAATTGTGGCGACAAAGGCTCGTCGGTTACAGTGATCGATAAGGTGGATAGCACTCAGGCGCGTTACTTGGATACGATCTGTGTCGGACGTGGGCATCATCAAGCGGCCTATAGCCACCCGTCGGACACGGCGCCGAAGGTCCCCGCGAAGGCCTATATCAGTAACCTCAAGGACGGCAGTCTGTCCGTGATCGGGAACGATCCCGGCGATGCGTCAAGCTATCTTCAGGTCGTTGCGACGGTCGATCTGCGTGAGGCGGATAAAGAGAACGAACCGGCGGGCGCCGGAAATAATTCCTTTCCGCACGGCATCGATTTTTCCGCCAAGACAGGCTTGATCTACAATTTGAACAATGGCTATGGCACGGTTGCCGTCGTCGATCCGAACTCGGATGAAATCATCGACCGCATTCCGTTCAAGGGACATAGCAATCTCTTTGCGACGCCTTGTGGCGGCTTCCTGATTGGGCGTGGCGCGGACCGTAAATCGGATCCCGAGCATGTCACCGCCCGTTTGAGTGTGCTGGATGCGGAGAAATGTGAGACGGTGGCCAGCATCGAGCTACCTGATCTGTATATCAGTAAATATTTTTTCAATCCCGACGGGAGCCGGCTTTATTTGACGGCGTCGGCCTCAGGGAGCCCGGAACAGCAGGCGAACTGTAAGGCTGATGCGCTCCTGATCATCGATCTGACGTCCTTGCCGGAGCTGAAGGTCATTAACGAGCTAAGACTGGGGGCGCCTGTGGGGACCCTCGATTTCCAAACCCTGAGCGATGGCAGTACGCGTGTATTCGCTTCGCTGGGCGACAATGGCGAGGTTGCGGTGCTCGACGGTGACGGTGCCTCGGACGTGGCGAAGTTATCGATAGCCCCTGGCGGCCGCCATTCGCGCCTCTGGCTTATCGCAGGGTAAAGACATCAATGTCAGGCATCAAACAACAGGTTTCTCAGGCAGTGACTAATAAACAAAACAGTTATACCCAGGACGAACTCTTCGCCTGTGGACGTGGTGAACTTTTCGGCCCGGGCAATGCTCAACTCCCGTTGCCGCCCATGCTGATGTTCGATCGGATCCTCGAGATCTCAGAGAACACCGGTTCATATGGCAAGGGCAGCATTGTTGCGGAATTGGATATCCGTCCGGACCTGTGGTTCTTTGACTGTCATTTTCAGGGCGACCCGGTTATGCCAGGCTGTCTCGGTCTGGATGCGCTGTGGCAACTGGTTGGTTTTTACCTGGGCTGGATGGGGGGACCCGGGCACGGTCGGGCGCTCGGTTGTGGCGAGGTTAAGTTTAGTGGGCAGGTGACCCCGGATGTCAAACTGGTCCGCTATCGGATCGATCTCAAGCGAGTGATTATGCGCAAGCTGGTCATGGGGATCGGAGATGCTGAGATGGAGGCCGATGGGAAGGTCATCTATCAAGCCAAGGATCTGCGAGTCGGGTTGTTCACGGCGTCGGAGAATTTCGCGTAGCTTATGATGAAACGCGTTGTTGTTACCGGAACGGGGATCGTGTCGAGTATCGGAAACGATCGGGAAGCGGTGCTGGCCTCTCTGAAGGAGGGACGCTCTGGGGTTGTCCATTGTGAAAAATATGCAGAGTTGGGTTTCAGGAGCCATGTGCATGGCTCCCTCGAGATCGACACCGCTGCGCATATTGATAGAAAGTCGTTGCGTTTCATGGGGGACGCCGCGGCCTATGCCTATATCGCTATGGATCAGGCTATTGCCGAGTCCGGTCTGGATACCGAGGATGTATCCAACCCCCGGACCGGCCTAATCGTTGGTTCCGGCGGGGCCTCCAACAAGAACTTCCTCAGCGCCGTGGAAACCCTGCGCGCCAAGGGCGCGAAGCGTGTCGGACCCTATATGGTGCCGCGAACCATGGGTAGCACGACGAGCGCGAATCTCTCCACTGCCTTCAAGATCAAAGGGGTCAATTATTCCATCAGTTCGGCCTGTTCGACGAGCGCGCATTGTATTGGCGCGGGCTATGAACAGATTCAGATGGGCAAGCAAGATATCGTCTTTGCCGGTGGCGGTGAGGAGCTGGATTGGACGATGACCATGCTGTTTGATGGTATGGCTGCGCTGTCATCCAGGTACAACGAGACACCGCAGCGTGCATCCCGCGCCTATGACGCCGACCGTGATGGGTTTGTGATCTCCGGCGGTGGCGGCATCATCGTTCTTGAAGAGCTTGAGCACGCCCGGACTAGAGGCGCCAATATCCTTGGCGAGGTGGTTGGTTACGGCGCCACGTCCGATGGCTATGACATGGTCGCGCCCTCCGGTGAGGGGGCTGCGCGCTGCATGCGGCAGGCCCTGAGTGATGTCGACGGCGCGCCGATCGATTACGTGAACACCCATGGAACCAGCACGCCTGCAGGGGATCTCAAGGAGGTTGAGGCCCTGAAGACCGTCTTTGGCGACTCGATTCCGCCATTTTCGTCGACCAAATCACTGACTGGTCACGCCCTGGGCGCGGCGGGCGTCAATGAAGCTATTTATACTCTGCTCATGATGCAGGAAGGATTCGCCGTAGCATCGGCGAATATTGAGAACCTGGATCCCACTATGGTCGGGGCCCCCGTTATCAGGGAGCGCATGGACGATATCGACATCCGTTTCGCCATGTCCAACAGCTTCGGGTTTGGCGGCACCAACTGCTCACTCGTTTTCTCGCGTTTCGAGGGTTGATTGCGTTAGCCGCCCCGCCGCCCGCCTGTTTCAACGATGGCCGCGTGGCTGTGCAGGCCTGTTCGTGCCGACTGAGGCCGACTGACTAAATGTCTAAACCTGCGATCGCGATCAAGGGGCTGTATAAGCACTATGGCGAGCTCGCCGCGCTCGACGGCATTGACCTTGCTATCCCCAAGGGGACCTTCTTCGGTCTTTTGGGCCCCAACGGGGCCGGAAAATCGACCCTGATCAATACCATTGCAGGTCTCTCCCGACCTGACCGGGGGGAGGTCAGCGTCATGGGCCACGATGTCGTGGCCGACTACCAGTCCGCCCGCCGATGTCTCGGTGTCGTGCCTCAGGAACTCGTCTTTGACGCCTTCTTCACGGTGCGCGAGGTCTTGCGGATTCAGTCCGGGTATTTTGGCCTGGGGCGGGAGAACTACGACTGGATCGAGCAGCTCTTATACGATCTCAGATTGCAGGACAAGGCCGAGAGCAACATGCGAACCCTGTCCGGAGGTATGAAGCGGCGGGTTCTGATCGCTCAGGCACTCGTCCATCGACCCGATATCGTCATTCTCGACGAACCTACGGCCGGCGTGGATATCGAGGTCCGGCAGTTGCTCTGGGCGCTAATCCGCCGTCTTCACCGGGACGGTCATACGATCATCCTGACGACGCACTATCTGGAGGAGGCCGAGACCCTATGCGAGGATATCGCAATCCTCAATCTGGGGCGAGTGGTCGCCCTGGACAGCAAGCAAGGTCTGTTGAGTCGAGGAGAGGGCCAGGTCAGATCGATCGAGTTCACCCTGGATCGGTCCGTGACAGCCTTGTCCAAAGCGGCCCGTGGCCTTTTTTCGCAAGCCACGGAGCAGCGCTGTGTCCTTGAGACCAAGGGCGACTGCGGCGCTGCTATGATGGACGCCCTCGCGGCCTTTCAGGCAGATAATATCGCTGTCATGGAGGTCCGTACCGAACGCACCGATCTCGAAGGCGTGTTCATGGATCTGACACGAAAGGAACGGACCCGATAGCGATGAAAGGCTTTCGTACCCTGTTTTACAAAGAGGTCCTTCGTTTCTATAAGGTGATGTTCCAGACCGTTCTGGCCCCCATGGTCACGACGTTGCTTTATCTGCTGGTGTTCGCTCATGCGATCGGTACCCGAGTCCAGGTTTATGAGCAAATCGACTATATGGCCTTTCTGATCCCTGGGCTGATTATGATGTCGATCATTCAGAATGCCTTCGCGAACAGTTCCTCGAGTCTGATCCAGTCCAAGGTGACGGGGAATATCGTATTTGTGCTCCTGGCGCCGTTGTCCTATCTGGAGTTTTACGCAGCCTTCGTATTGGCGGCCGTCCTACGCGGACTGCTGGTCGGCCTAGGCGTCTACCTGGCGGCCTTGCCGTTCGCGGCATTGCCCATGCATAGCCTGTTTTTTGTCATGGCCTTTGCCGTCCTGGGTGGGGCAATCCTGGCTACATTGGGCATCATCGCCGGCATCTGGGCGGAAAAATTCGACCAGCTTGCGAGCTTTCAGAACTTTGTCGTGCTACCGCTGACCTTCCTGAGCGGGGTCTTTTACTCGATACATTCCCTGTCTCCTTTTTGGCAGGGGATGTCTCATTTGAATCCCTTGTTCTATATGATCGACGGCTTTCGTTATGGGTTTTTTGGGCTCTCGGACGTGAGCCCGGGGGCTAGTCTTGGCGTCGTGCTCGGCTTCTTCGTGGCGCTGCTGGGTCTGACCTTGTACTTGCTAAAACGGGGTTACCGACTACGCCATTGACGCATGGCGGGCGGCTTTCAGTATAATTGAGCAAGGTTTTCCCGATAATCGGGGCATCAATGCGTCTATGCAATGCCTAAAGGTTTGGACTGACAGGCCCGGTAGCGTCCCGGGTTGGGGGGAAGGATGGAATCGCGAACTATATTGCAAGCCGATCTACGTGCTGCTTCCGCGGCGAGTCTGCATTTGACGGGTTTTCTGTTAGCGATTATGGTCGCGATGGCCGGATGCGCCGCAAACCCGATTGCTGACGAGCCGGTGATCGCGGCGGCCGCAATGAATGCCGATACGGCGCCGGAATCAGGTTTAGAATCCCAGTCCGCCAGCGACCAGGATGAGGATGACGTTGAAGGCTCCACAGCCACGGACTTCGACCAGGACGATATCGGTTCACAACAGCTCAGGCTCATTCTTGCGGCGCGGTATGGTCAGGTGGATGCCGTAAGGAGGTTGTTGGTCGAGGGGATTGACCTAGCGTTGGAAGATGACCTCGGGTACACCGCCGTGATGGCCGCCTCGGGCGAGTCTTCCGATGAGATTCAGCGACTGATTCTCGATCAGGGCGCGGATGTGAATGCGCATGCCGATGATGGTTCTACAGCCTTAATGATTGCGGCAGGTAAGGGATTTCTGGGGCATGTCGATCGCTTGCTCGCGGCCGGCGCTCGGGTCAACGACCGCAATGATGCCGGTGAGACGGCCCTGATGATCGCGATCCGTTTTGGTCATGCGGGCGCGGTCTCGGTGCTGCTTGAGGCGGGCGCAGACGCCAATGTCTATACTCAGGACGAGGTCTTGTCTCTGGGCGTGGAGACGCCGCTTATGTACGCTGCGCAATATGGCGCCTCTTTGACCGCCGGCGTGCGTATCGTGCGGCTGCTGCTCGAACATGGCGCCAAACCCAATATACATCGTGCAAGCGGAGAGACGGCCATGACCATCGCCAAGAAGCGGGGTTATGCCATGCTGGTTTCGGAACTGCGTCGTCATGGCGCTCGTGATGAAAGCCCTTACGCGCTGTTGGATCGCGAGGGGGCGTTGCTCAAGGCCATCAAACTCAATGATGTCAGCAAGGTTCGGGAGCTATTGGCAGTGGCGGCCGATCCCAACCACCGTGATACATTGACCGGCGTCACACCTTTATTGAGCGCGGCCTATTATGGCAACGCAGAGATTGTAAAGCGGGTCGTAGAGGCCGGCGCCGAGGTCAATGACATTCCCTGGGGCCTCCGGGATGCTCGTATCGATACATCGAACGTTCCCATTGCCGATCGTGAGCTGGCGCGCAGGGCGACACATGGGGATACGCCGCTGATCGCCGCGATCCGCTTCGATCATGCCGATGCCGCCGTGGTCCTGTTGCATCATGGAGCCCGGCCGGAGTTGCCCAATCGGGATAACGAGACCCCGGGACTGCTCGCGGCCCGCAATGGCATGGCGCAGGTTATCGCCTTGATGCTGGAAAAGGGTCTGGACCCGGACCTCTCTGAGATACCGGAGATCGACGGATACTCGGTCGCAAACCTCGTCAAGGGCGGGGCGTCGAGGGCGGCATTGCTGGAGGCGGCGGCGCGTGGTCACGAGCCAGTGATCGACGTATTGCTTAAAGGAGACGCGAATCCCGATATCCGGGATGACGAGGGGCGCACGGCCCTGTTTTGGTCTGCATCCCAGGGTTATTTCAAGAGTGTTCAACGCTTATTGGCGGGCCAGGCCAACCCCACGATCGCCGACAAGCATGGCACAACGCCCTTGATGTTGGCGGCGAAGAGCGGCTATCTGAAGATGGCGGAGGCCTTGCTGGATCAGGGGGCCGATATCGATGCGGTTGATGGGGAACCCGATCGTTTCGAGACGGGTCGCTTGCAGCAACGCTCAGGCAATTCGGCGTTGATCTTCGCCGCGCGAGGCGGCCATCTCGAACTCGTCCGTTTGCTGTTAGACCGAGGCGCGGCATCTTACCTGCACACTGATCGAGGCGAGAGTGCGGCGGATGTGGCGCGCAAAAACGGCTATGCCCAGGTTGCGTCCCTGCTTGAGACCTGGTCCAACACCCACTGAGGCGCGTTGATCAAGTTAGATTCTTCGCCATTCCCCGGGCTCAAGGCCGTCTAGGGTGTGGTCGGCGATGGCGTAACGGATGAGTCTGAGAGTCGGGTGCCCAACGGCGGCGGTCATACGCCGGACCTGTCGGTTTTTGCCTTCTCTGATCGAGAGCGCGAGCCAGGTCGTTGAGATCTGCTTCCGGTAACGGATGGGTGGATCACGAGGCCATAGGCCGTCAGGTTCTGTCATGACTTCAACGCGTGCCGGGCGTGTGCGTCCGTCCTTGAGCGTTACGCCCTCCTTTAGTTGAGTTAGGGATGCCGTTGTTGGTACGCCCTCGACTTGAACCCAGTAGATCTTCCATTGTTTGTGCCTTGGATGGGCGATTCGGTGTTGCAGCGTGCCGTCATCGGTGAGTAATAGGAGCCCCTCGCTGTCCTTGTCGAGCCGCCCGGCGGGATAGACCCCGGGGATATCGATAAAGTCCGCAAGCGTCTGCCCTTCACCCGAAAATTGGCACAGCGTAGCAAATGGTTTGTTAAATAGGATCAGCATAGTCGTTACCTCAAAAAGCGCGTTAAAGTCGCGCTCAATCCGGCGACTTTAAGAAAATCCCCATAGATCATGCAAGGCGGCGTAGTATCGGGTAGAATATGCGGCTTTTCGTGATCGAGCGAGCGTTCCCAAGGGGCGCATGCCCGGTGTCATGCCTTAAGTGTACTTGATTGGGTGGTCTATGTTTACGAGCGATATGAAAATTGAGGGTTATGACGATGAGGTCTGGTTGGCGATAAAGGCTGAAGAGCGTCGTCAGGAAGAGCATATCGAGCTCATCGCCTCCGAGAACTATGCCAGTCCACGCGTCATGGAGGCACAGGGTTCGGTGCTGACCAATAAATACGCTGAGGGTTACCCCTACAAGCGATATTACGGCGGCTGTGAAAACGTCGACGTCGTCGAGGAGCTCGCGATTGAACGCGCCAAGGCGCTGTTCTCGGCGGATTACGCCAATGTGCAGCCGCACTCGGGCTCTCAAGCCAACGCCGCCGTCTACATGGCCCTGCTCGAGCCGGGTGACACCATTCTGGGTATGAGTCTAGCCGATGGCGGACACCTGACCCACGGCGCCAAGGTCAATTTCTCGGGTAAGCTATTCAATGCCGTCCAGTATGGTTTGGACCCCGAGACCGGCGAAATTGATTACGCGCGCGTCGAGTCGCTGGCTCGCGAATATCGGCCCAAGATGATTGTCGCGGGTTTCAGCGCCTATTCCCGTATCGTCGATTGGCTGACCTTTCGCGAGATCGCCGACAGCATCGGCGCCTTGCTGTTCGTCGATATGGCCCACGTTGCGGGGCTGGTGGCGGCGGGTTGTTACCCGAGCCCGGTCGGCATCGCCGATATCACGACCACTACGACGCACAAGACCTTGCGGGGTCCCCGCGGCGGCCTGATTCTGGCCAAATCCAATCCCGGCATCGAGAAAAAACTCAACTCAATGGTCTTCCCTGGTTCTCAGGGTGGTCCGCTTATGCATGTGATCGCCGCCAAGGCCGTGTCCTTCAAGGAGGCGATGGATCCCGGCTTCAAGGACTATCAGCGTCGAGTCGTGGACAATGCCAGGGCAATGGCCACTCGTATGCTGGAGCGGGGTTATAATGTTGTATCCGGCGGTACCGACAACCACTTGTTTCTGGTCGATCTGATCGCGAAGGGCATCAGTGGCAAGGATGCCGATGCCGCGCTTGGCGCCGCCCACATCACGGTCAACAAGAACTCCGTGCCGAATGACCCGCGTTCCCCGTTTGTGACCAGTGGTATCCGTATCGGTACGCCGGCCGTGACCACGCGCGGTTTCCAGGAAGACGACGTCCGCGAGCTCGCCGATTGGATTTGTGACATCCTGGATAACATCGGTGATGAGTCCGTCATCAAACGGGTTCAGGCGCAGGTTGATGTGATCTGCGAGCGTCTCCCTGTGTACCCGGATGCCTGACAGGTAACTGGAACGGCGATTAACCCATGCGCTGCCCTTTTTGTGCCGCGAGTGACACCAAGGTCATTGATTCACGTCTTGCCAGCGAAGGTAGCGTGATTCGCAGGCGACGCGCGTGTCAGCAGTGCGCAGAGCGTTTTACGACCTTTGAGTCCGCAGAACTCGTCTATCCGCGCGTCGTCAAGAGCGATGGGCGGCGCGAACCCTTTAACGAGGAGAAGCTTCGCCACGGCATTCAGATATCGGTCGAAAAACGACCCGTGGATAGCGAGGCAATCGAATCGGCCATCGATCGCATTAAGCGACAGCTGCACGGATTGGGTGAACGCGAGGTGGATGCGCGTCAGCTGGGCGCCTGGGCCATGGCCGAACTGTTGAGACTGGACGAGGTGGCCTATGTGCGTTTCGCCTCGGTCTATCACCGTTTTCAGGACCTAAACGCCTTTCAGGAAGAGATTAAACGTCTTCAGCAGGGCGTCACGAACGACCGTGATCGCGCTTCGGGTCCGCCACGGCCCGATTGACGGAAATGACTGATCTCGACGATGTCCGTTACATGTCTCGAGCACTTCAACTCGCTGGCAGGGGTCGTTGTTCTACCGATCCCAATCCGCGCGTGGGTTGTATCGTTGTTCAGGGAGAGAGGATTGTCGGTGAGGGATGGCACCAATTCGCCGGTGGGTCCCACGCCGAGGTCTTTGCGCTCCAGGCAGCTGGTGACGAGGCCCGGGGCGCCACCGCCTATGTGACCCTGGAGCCGTGCTGTCACCATGGCCGAACGCCGCCGTGCGCGGACGCACTGATCGCGGCCGGTATCGGAAGCGTTGTGGTGGCTGCGGAGGATCCGGATCCGCGCGTAGCAGGCCGTGGGCTCGCCGCTCTGGTAGCGGCCGGTATCGAGATTCGATCAGGTGTCATGACGGCCGAATCAGAGGCCCTCAACTTAGGCTATATCTCTCGCCAACGCCGCGGCCGGCCTTACCTTCGTTGCAAAATGGGGATGACCCTTGATGGCCGTATCGCGACCGCTAGCGGCGAGAGTCAGTGGATTACATCAGAGGCCGCGCGCCGGGATGTGCACAGGCTGAGGGCGCGTAGTTCTGCTGTCCTGACCGGGGTTGGAACGGTCATTTCCGACGATCCATCGTTGACGGTGCGCCTGGAGCCGGATGATGCCCCAGAGGCGCTGTCCGCGCCATGGCGGATCATCCTCGACTCGGGCTTGCGGATACCTCAATCGTCGCGGATGCTCTCTCTGCCGGGCAAGACGCTGATCGTGCATGGCCGGGAGGCCGTTGTACCCGACTACTTGCAGTCGCGGGACAAGGTGACCTTGTCGCCGGTGGCGTGTGTGAATGGGCGGATCGATTTGGCAGCGATGATGGAAGCACTGGCCCGGGCGGAGGTTAATGAAGTGCTTGTCGAGGCCGGACCCGTGTTGTCCGGCGCGCTGATGAGCGCGGGGCTTGTGGATGAACTCTGGCTCTATGTCGCGCCAAAATTGCTTGGTGATAGTGCCTGTGGCCTGATGAGGCTGCCTATGATTGAACGTCTGGACCAGGCCTTGGATCTGAGCATCAAGGAGATTCGCGCCGTGGGTGATGACTGGCGTATCGTGGCGGTTCCGGCGCAATCTTCGAATTGAATGAGTGAGGAAACGTTGTGTTTACGGGGCTTATAGAGTGCGTGGGCGAGGTGATGCGTATCGAGCGGGATCAGGACGATGCCCGTTTGATCGTGCGCGCCGATCTGCCTGAGCCGAAGGACATGGCCGTGGGAGACAGTATCGCCGTCAACGGTGTCTGTTTGACCGTTGTCGAGATTACTGGCCGGATGTTCAGTTTCGATGTATCGGCCGAGACCCTGGCCTGTACGACCTGCGGCGAGTTGAACGCAGGCCGCATTGTCAATCTCGAGCGGGCGCTATTGCCGAGCACGCGGCTCGGCGGGCATATCGTCAGTGGTCATGTCGATGGTATCGGGCAGATCGTCGCCATCCGCCCGCGTGGCGAATCGAGGGTATTGAGGATAAGGGTCCCGGAGGGACTGTCCCGCTATATCGCCAGTAAGGGGTCGGTGACGATTGATGGGATCAGTTTGACGGTCAACGCCGTGGATTGCGCGGAATTCGAGGTCAATATCATTCCGCATACCATGGAGAAGACTCATCTTGCCGCGATTGGGGAGGGCAGCCGCCTGAATATCGAGGTCGACATCGTCGCCCGGTATCTGGAGCGTCTGCTCGAGACCACGCATACGGACGAGGAAGGACGACAACAACAAGGGGGGGCCGTGTCGGGATTGCCCTTCGGCGCCCTGGACTGAATAGACTAAGGGAACACAGATGTCATTTGATCGTATCGAAACGCTGATTGAGGAGATCCGGCAGGGCCGTATGATCGTCATGCTCGATGACGAGGATCGTGAGAACGAGGGTGATTTGATCATGGCGGCCAGTTGCGCCCGCCCCGAGGACATCAATTTCATGGCCCGTTTCGGGCGCGGCCTGATCTGTCTGACCCTGACGCGACAGCGTTGCGAGGCGCTACATCTGCCGCTTATGGTGGGGGATACCGACACCCATCATGGGACCAACTTTACGCTCTCGATCGATGCCGCTGAGGGCATCACGACCGGGATATCAGCCGCCGACAGAGCACTGGCGATTACGAAGGCCGTTGCGGCTGATGCCCTGCCGGAGGACCTCGTGCAGCCCGGCCATATCTTCCCACTCATGAGTCAGGAGGGGGGCGTGCTGACTCGCGCCGGGCATACCGAGGCTGGCAGCGATCTGGCCCGCCTGGCGGGCTTTGAGCCGGCCAGTGTTATCGTTGAGATCCTCAACGACGACGGCACCATGGCCAGGAGGCCGGAACTCGAGGTATTCGCGCGTGCGCATGGCCTCAAGATGGGCACGGTCGCCGATTTGATCCGCTACCGGCTTGAGAACGAGCGCACCGTCGAGTGTCTAAGCCGCTGTCCGCTTGACACCCGATATGGTCTATTCGAGCTGCATGCCTTTCGTGACCAGGTAGGAGGCCGAATGCATTTCGCGCTCGTCCACGGGGCCTGGGCGGAGAACGAGAAAACAACCGTTCGGGTGCATATGGCCGACCATATTGCCGATTGCTTTGAGCTGCCGACCCGTGCCGGACGCTGGACCTTGCCGGCAGCGATGGAAGAGGTTGTGAACGCGGGTCACGGGGTGGTTTTGGTTTTGCGCATGGGTGACGACGAGGAGGGGCTGCTGCGACGAATGCGGGAGCTGAAGTCGTCCGCCGAACCGGTCGATCAGGAAGACAATACCGAGGAGCAAATGCTGGGAGATCTCAAGACGTATGGCGTCGGCGCCCAGATCCTTGTTGCCTTGAACGCCAGACGCATGCGGGTCCTTGGCTCGCCGCTGCGTCTCCATGGACTTTCAGGTTATGGGCTTGAGGTTGTTGAATACGTACCAATAAGTAAATGAGGAGTGAATCGCCATGATTAAGATCATCGAAGGGGATCGGAGCGCGCCCGATGCCCGTTTTGCCATCGTCGCAGGCCGGTTTAATCGTTTTATCGTCGAACAACTTGTCAATGGCGCGCTTGATACGCTACGCCGTGCGGGTGTTCCGGACGAGCAGATTACGATCGTCAATACTCCTGGCGCGTTCGAGATCCCGATCGCTGTGCAGCGGCTCGCGGCCAGCGGCCAATATGATGCGATCATCGCCTTGGGTGCCGTGATTCGGGGCGGCACGCCGCACTTCGAATATGTTGCCGGCACCTGTACCCGAGGCCTTGCCGATATGGGGCTGAAGCATGATCTGCCAGTGGCATTCGGCGTCCTGACCGTCAACAGTATCGAGCAGGCCATAGAGCGCGCCGGAACCAAGGCCGGTAATAAGGGCGCCGAGGCTGCCGAGACCGCCATTGAGATGGTGAGCCTGCTCGGAAAACTGGGTACTGGGGTTTGAGGAAGAAACGCTGTCAGAGGGCTCAAGTATGAGCCGATCACGTTCCGGCGCTCGGCGCCTGCTTGTTCAGGCCCTGTACGAGTGGCAGATCGCTGGCGAGCCTGCTGAAGGGGTTGACCTGGATTTCTACCGCGAGAACCCTCACGGACGCACCGATATGGCCTATTTCGAAGCCCTGTTCCGCGATGTATCGAACGATGTGGAGCGTATCGATGAGGCCCTGTCGGCATGCGTGGATCGGCCCCTTGCTGAGGTTGATCCTGTTGAAAAGGCGGTGCTCAGGATGGGGGGCTGCGAGATGTTGTTGCGTCCGGACGTGCCCTACCGGGTCGTTATCAATGAGGCTGTTGAGCAGGCCAAGGTCTTTGCCGCCGAGGATAGTCATAAGTATGTCAACGGTGTGCTAGACAAACTGGCCCTTAAGGCGCGTCCCAGAGAGGTCTCCGCGCATAGGAATACTCGGCCCGAGCCGCTGACCGACTGATTTCGTCCATTGAGGGCGCGTGTCTGCGTCGAACGCCATGTCCGAGACAACCGAATTCGAGCTGATTGAACGCTACTTCAAACCTTCGCTCAGCCGCAGGGATGTCGCCCTAGGTGTTGGCGACGATGCAGCGATACTGGACGTGCCGAGTGGCTGTCAACTCATTGTATCTATGGATACGCTGGTTGCCGATGTCCATTTCGCTGCGGATGATGATCCGAGGGGTATTGGCCACAAGGCCGTTGCTGTCAGCTTGAGTGACATGGCCGCAATGGCTGCGGAGCCGGCATGGGCGACGCTGGCGCTCGTCCTTCCTCGTGTTGATGAACGCTGGCTGGCGGCCTTTAGCGAAGGCATGCTTGGTCTGGCGCGGGAATTCGGGGTCCAGCTTGTGGGTGGAGATACGACCCGCGGGCCGCTCTGTATCACATTGCAACTGCACGGCCATGCCCCATCAGGGCAGGCCATCCGCCGTAGCGGCGCCAAAGTCGGCGATCTTGTCTGTGTGACCGGCGCCATTGGTGACGCAGGGCTTGCGCTGAGATTGCGTCAGCAGTTTGGCCGAGGTCACCAGGGTCCAGATCGGGAATATCTGGACCGACGTCTCGACCGTCCCCGTCCGCGTGTCCAGGAAGGCATCGCGCTACGTGGCTTGGCGTCGGCAGTGATCGATATCTCGGATGGCCTGTCGGCCGATTTGGGGCATATCCTCAAGGCCAGCGGGGTTGGGGCGGAGGTCGATGTCGATGCAGCGCCCTTGTCCGAGGCCTTCCGGCGTTGCGCCGAGGGAATGGGGCCTGATGAGGCGCTGGGGCTGGTCTTGTCGGCTGGGGATGATTACGAGCTTTGTTTCACGCTGCCGGAAACGAGGGTTGCCGATCTCAACGTGGCGGCCGAGGCCTGGAGCACACCCTGGCAGGTCATCGGCCGGATAACCGAGGGTGATGACCTGCTCCTGGTTCACGGTGGCGGCCGTCCATTTACTCTATCGCAAAACGGCTACGAACACTTTCGTTCCTGACCAGCGAGTATTAGTTAGAGTTTTTTGTTCCGCTCCGCCTTATTACTGGACAGGCCGAGCGCCTTCCAGATCGCAAGCGTCGGTTCGACCCGGTTCATGGAGTAGAAATGTAGGCCGGGTGCGCCACCATCGAGTAGTTGTTGGCAAAGCTGGGTGATGACTTCTTGGCCAAAGGCCTGAATCGATGCTGTGTCGTCCCCAAAGGACTCGAGTCGCCGCCGGATCCAACGCGGGATCTCGGCCCCGCAGGCGTCTGAGAACCGCGCCAGCTGAGTGTAATTCGTGATGGGCATGATCCCTGGCACGATAGGGATATCGACACCCCGTCGTTCACAGTCGGCGACAAACCGGAAATAGGCATCGGCGTTGTAGAAATACTGGGTCAGCGCCGAATCGGCTCCGGCCTTGACCTTGGTGCAAAAGTGTTCGATATCCCGGTGAGCGTCATTGGCCTGGGGGTGAAACTCGGGATAGGCCGCGACCTCGATGAAGAAGTGGTCGCCGGTCTCCTCACGGATAAACGCGACCAGCTCGTTGGCATATCGGAATTCTCCGGGTTCGTTCATGCCGGAAGGCATATCGCCACGCAATGCGACAAGGTGCCGTACGTCGGCCTTGATATAGGTGTTCAGGATGCTGCGTATGTTCTCTTGGGTCGACCCGATACACGATAGATGAGGGGCTACGTCGACCCCGGTGTGTTCTTGAATATCGGTCACGGTCGCGAGTGTGCGGTCACGGGTCGAGCCACCGGCGCCAAAGGTTACCGAGAAGAAACAGGGTTCGAGTTTGGCGATTTCAGCGCCGACATGGCGTAGCTTTTCCGCGCCCTCAGGTGTCTTCGGGGGGAAGAACTCGAAACTGAATGCCTTGGGAAATTTTTTCTGGGATTCCATTTATCGCTGACCTCAACGGTAAAACAAAAGGCCGGGGCGAAAGCCCCGGCCTGGGTGTGGTCTTAGTAGCGGTAATGCTCTGGTTTGTAAGGGCCGTCGACCGGAATGCCTAGGTATGTTGACTGCTCTGCAGTCAGCTCGGTCAGATTGACCCCGATGCGGGTTAGGTGCAGGCGTGCCACCTTCTCGTCAAGTTGCTTGGGCAGCACGTAGACCTCATTTTTGTAATCGGCGTGGCTTTTCCAGAGTTCAATCTGGGCCATGACCTGATTCGTGAATGATGCTGACATGACGAAGCTCGGGTGGCCGGTCGCGCAACCCAGGTTAACCAGGCGGCCTTCGGCCAGGACGATAAGCTTTTTGCCATCAGGGAAGACGACATGGTCGACCTGGGGCTTAATGTTTTCCCACTGATAATCGCGTAGCGAGGCGATATCGATCTCGGAGTCGAAGTGGCCGATATTGCAAACGATGGCTTCGTTTTTCATGGCCTGCATGTGGTCGTGGGTGATGACATTGACGTTGCCGGTGGTGGTGACGAAGATATCGCCTTGCCCGGCGGCCGACGCCATGTCAACGACGCGATAGCCTTCCATCGCGGCCTGCAGGGCGCAGATCGGATCGATTTCGGTGACTAAAACCGTGGCACCCATGCCACGGAAGGCCTGGGCGCAGCCCTTGCCGACATCGCCATAACCCAGAACGACGCAGATCTTGCCGGCGACCATGACATCGGTCGCACGTTTAATGCCATCGAGCAGCGATTCGCGGCAGCCGTAAAGGTTATCGAATTTGGACTTCGTGACCGAATCATTGACGTTGATGGCGGGCACCTTCAGGGAGCCATCTTTCATCATTTCGTAGAGACGGTGCACGCCGGTCGTGGTCTCCTCGGAGAGGCCACGGACATCGTCGAGCAGCTCGGGATACTTTTCATGCATGATTTGGGTCAGGTCGCCGCCGTCGTCGAGAATCATGTTTGGGCGCCAGCCGTTGGGGCCGAAGATGGTCTGTTCGATACACCACCAGAATTCTTCTTCGGACTCACCCTTCCAGGCAAAGGTCGGGATCCCGATTTCGGCCATGGCGGCAGCGGCCTGGTCCTGAGTCGAGAAGATGTTGCATGACGACCAACGAATCTCGGCGCCGAGATCCACGAGGGTCTCCATGAGTACCGCAGTTTGGATGGTCATATGCAGGCAGCCCGCGATCCGGGCGCCCTTGAGCGGTTTTTGACCGGCATATTCCTCGCGGAGCGCCATGAGGCCGGGCATCTCGGTCTCAGCGATGGCGACTTCCTTACGGCCCCACTCGGCGAGGCCGATGTCGGTGACCTTATAGTCGGGGGTGAGATTGGTTACGGGTTGGCTACTCATGTTGACTCCTGAATTGATTGCTTAATTTTAGGTAAGGGGTGTATTCGGTCGGCATCAAAGTCCGGCTGCGGCGCGCAGCACATCGGCCTTATCTGTTGTCTCCCAGGTGAAGTCCGCGTCCTCACGACCGAAGTGGCCATAGGCTGCCGTCTTGCGATAGATGGGGCGAAGCAGGTCCAGCATCCGCGTCAGACCGCCTGCGCGCAGGTCGAAGTGCTCGCGCACGAGCTCAACGATCTTGGACTCGGCGATATTGCTGGTGCCAAAGGTCTGTACGCTGATCGAGGTCGGCTCCGCGACACCGATGGCATAGGACACCTGGATTTCGCAACGATCGGCCAAACCTGCGGCGACGATGTTCTTGGCGACGTAACGGCCGGCATAGGCGGCTGAGCGGTCGACCTTGGAAGGATCCTTGCCGGAGAAGGCGCCCCCACCGTGACGGGCCATGCCGCCGTAAGTATCGACGATGATTTTACGCCCGGTCAGGCCGCAATCGCCGACGGGGCCGCCGATAACGAAGCGTCCGGTTGGATTGATGTAGAAAGTGGTGTTCTTGTCGATCCACTCCGCGGGCAGCACCGGCAGGATGACCTCATCCATGACGGCCTCCTTAAGGACCTTGTTGTCGATCTCGGGGTTATGCTGGGTTGACAGCACGACGGCGTCGATACCGACCGGGCGGTCATCTTCGTAGCGGAAGGTGACCTGGCTCTTGGCATCCGGGCGTAACCAGGACAGCGTGCCGCTCTTGCGCATGGCGGCCTGACGCTCGACGAGGCGATGGGCGAAGGTGACCGGTGCAGGCATCAGCACGTCGGTCTCGTTGCTGGCATAGCCAAACATCAGGCCCTGGTCGCCGGCGCCCTGCTCATGATCTTCGTCCTCGTCGACGCCCATGGCGATATCCGCCGACTGCTTGTCGAGTGAGATCAGCACGGCGCAAGTGTCGCAATCGAAGCCGATTTCGGAGCTGTTATAACCGATCTCGCGGATCGTCTCTCGGACCACCGAAGTCATATCAGGGGTCGCGGTCGTCGTGATCTCGCCCGAAAGTATGACCATACCGGTATTGACCAGGGTCTCGCAGGCGACGCGGCTGCGCGGGTCCTCGGCGAGGATAGCATCCAGTATGGCGTCTGAGACTTGGTCGGCAACTTTGTCCGGGTGGCCTTCTGAAACGGATTCTGAAGTAAACAGGTAAGAACGGGTCATGATTTCCTCTTGCGGGTAGTGGCGCTGCGGCTAGGCCCGGCGAAATCCGCCGCCTAAGTGAGCGCCTGGGGTTATTGCTTGGGCTGTTGCCTAGATCCCTGATCTGGCCTAAAGTGGGATCTGGTTAGCGTTAAATTCCATGGATATTGTGGTCGGCACGATTGCGCGTAAACTTAAAATCCCAGTATACCTTACCCTCCTTTATGAACCGTGACGGCCTCAATGTGAGGCATATACTAACTGAAATGAATCATGAATAGAAACCGAGGAAACACCGCTCGCATTCGGGCCGGGTTGATCGTGCTCCTACTCGTGCCGCTGTTGACGGGGTGTTCACAACCCGAGATCGTCGATGCCGTAGAAAATGGGGATGCGAAAGCTGTTGCGCGCCTGTTGGGTGCGGGCGCGAATGTCAATGCTCGAAGCCGAAGCGGTGACTCGATATTGACAGTTGCCGTACGCGCAAAACGGCCCGACATCGCGCGTACGCTGCTTCGACACAAACCGGAAATGAATCTGAGCGGAGACCTTGGGGTTACGGCGCTGATGATGGCCGTGTCGACCGATCAACCTGAGATCGAACGCCAATTGTTGGCGAGGGGCGCCAAGGTCGATGTGGTCGACCGGATGGGTAACACGGCCATGATGATCATGCCCGCAAGCGATGATGCAGCGGTGATTCGACTCCTAGTCGAGCATGGCGCAGACATCAATGCCCATAATGGCAATGGCTTGACGCCGCTGATGGCTGCCGCCTATATGGGACATATGTCCATCTGTCGTTTTTTGATCGAGGCGGGCGCCGACGTGAACGCGCAGGCCCTGGATGGTCATACTGCCTTGATGCGTGCCGCGCGTCAGGGACAGCGGGATATGGTCGAATATTTGCTCAATCAAGGCGCCAATGTCCTGGCCAGGAACAAGGATGGCGAAATGGCCATCACGTGGGCGCGGAAGCAGGGCCATACCGCATTGGTGGCCTATCTCGATGAGGTTGCGAAGCGGGCGTCCAAGGAGCAGCGGTAATGGGCTCATGGTACATGCTCACCTTGGTCGGGCATGACAGGCCCGGGATCGTGGCAAGGGTGTCTCAGATTCTTTTTAAGTTCGGTTGTCTGCTCGGCGAGGCATCCATGCTACGCCTTGGCGGAAATTTCACTATTATGCTGATGGTGGGGATGAGCGAGGACAGCGTCGAGCTTTCCAAGGCGCTTCAAGGCCTCGCTGATGAACTCGATCTTCGCATCCATCTCGACCCTGCCGAGGGGTCCTTTCATGAGCATCTCGAACCGAATGTCTGTGTCACCATCAGTGGTGCCGATCGGACCGGCATCGTGGCCCAGGCGACCCGTTGTCTGGCTGGGAACGGGTTCAATATCCTTAACCTCGAATCGACCGTGGCCGGCAGCGCGGCACAACCGCTCTATGTCTTGCATATAGAGGGGCAATGTCCCCTGGATGCGGATGACATCGAGCGACTCCTGATTGAAGACGGGCTGCGTGATCTCGATGTGTCCGTGTACCCCGTGGACACCTTGATTGCCTGATGATCGCCGCCAAGGAAGTCATTACCTGGCCTGATGAGCGGCTGCGGAGGATTTGTGCGCCGGTCATCGAGTTTGATGACGCCTTGCGGGCGTTTGTCCACGATATGGAGGTTGTCATGCGTTCCGGCCCGGCAGCCGTGGGTATCGCAGCGCCTCAGGTGGGCTGCCTTTATCGTGTCGTGATTATCGATGCCTCCACGCGCGCAGGCGGAAACCATGGCCGCTTGGTGTTGGTTAACCCCGAGATCGTATCCTGGGAGGGCTCCGTCAAGGGCCGTGAGGGGTGTCTCTCAGTGCCGGATATGACTGGCAACGTCGTGCGGGCCCAGGATATCGCGCTGGAGTGTTTTGACGAGTACGGTCAGCCGCAATCGTTCCAAATGAGCCATTTTGAGGCCCGCGTGGTACAACATGAATTGGATCATCTGGATGGTCTGCTATTTTTGGATCGCGTCGTGAGCAGGCGAAGTGACCTGTTTTCGCGTTCCCCGACGTCGAAATAAGTGTCATTTTGAGTAGGAATCGTGTCTCAATGTTGATTTTTAGTCGCATCGTATCTTCGTGCCGGAGGCGCACTGGAAATCGGATTCATGACTTTGCCTTGCTGGCTGTTGTCGTTGGGCTTTGCTCCGTTGCGCCTGCATGGGGGCAGAGCAAGGGATATCCGGGAAACGATCTCGTCGTGCCGCCCCCCCCACCGCCGCCCGTGGTTGCCGCCGAGCAGACCGGCGGGCAGGCTGTGGAGCAGGAGGCCTCTATGCCGAACTCGATCCTGCTCGAATATGGTCGATCGACAGGTCGCAACGAGGACATCTATACCGAGTTGGATATTGGCGTGGGGCCTAACGGCGGCGTTCTTCGGATGGGTTTTGGCAAGAGTGAGGTGGATACGCCAACCAGGGAGCTGTTTACCGAGACCTATTATCTTGCCGTCAACGGTTACGTAAGTGAACAAATGGGGCTGGGTTTTTCGTACCTGAGCTGGGGCGATTCTGGAGACCTGAAGACCAAGTCGTTCAGCAGCACCGTCTCATGGTTTGAGCCAGATTCGATCTACTCTCTGACTGCCATCGTCCGGAACATCGAGCTCTTCACGCAATATACTGATCCCGATATCGACCGAATTACCGGTACGGGGAACGGCATCGAAGGCGCTTATGTTCATCGCTTTACGGATCGGTTGGAGTTGGTTACGGATGTTCTGTTTTATGAGTACTCTTTGGATATGCGCATCTTAAGCGACCTATCCGACGAAACCTTGACTAACCGCGCCCTGGAGTTGGGCAGCGGTTTTCTCGATAGCAATTATCGTGTCGAACTGGGCTATTTTTTTCCCGAAAGCAGGGTCTCCGGTCAGCTAGAGAACAGTGTGTCAGCAATTGATGGCGCGGATTCCAATACCGTCATGATTCGCTACGACCTTTTCAATCAGTCAGGCTATCAGTTCTACATCCTCGGTGGTCGCACAGCGACAAGCAACGACCTAACGAGTAATTTCGGGCGGGTGGGTATCGTTTTTCTATGGTAGTTTCGCTCCGACGGGTAAACGTGTTTTTTTTCGAAATCGGGATGCAGCGACGTATTGTTTGGCGATAAAGGCCGATAATTAGGGTTGTTGGTATTTGTTTGTGTATCCATGGTGTTTGGTCCCCGAACCGTTTTCGGCTCGATTGAACTATGGAGGTCGGTATGTCAAAGAAGGAGTACCTGGGGCGGATCAGTATAAAATCCAGGGCTAAAGATCTCTGTGAGGTCAGGACGCGGCTGAAGGCCCTGCTTCAACAAAAGGATTGCCAGTGTGAGACCATGGAGTGTGTCATATTGGCGGTCAACGAAGCCTGTATGAATGTTATCGAGCATGCCTACAAGGGAAACATTGACGGAGATATCATTCTCGATGTCTTTTGTGACGATCGGATGCTTGTATTTCGCCTGACCGATTTCGCCGACCATGTCGATCCGGGTGTCCTGCGGCCTAAGGAGTTAAACCATTTCGAACCCGGTGGGTTGGGCGTCTATTTGCTCGATGAAATCATGGACGAGATACACTTTATGCCATGTACGAAGGGCGAGGGTAATGTTCTCGAGATGAAAAAATGTTTGGATGACAACGGTGAACCGTTACGTCATGGAGAGGATCATGCAAAAAAATAGTTTTATTGAGGGCTGCTGATGTTTCCCACGATTGAGAAAGGTGGAAAGGTAACGATTTGCCTTGAGGGTGAGGTCGATTTGGCCGTGTCGCCGCGGCTTCGGCGACAGATCCTGGATGTCTTGTATACGGGGCAGGGCTTGGCGATCCGCCTCGAGAATGTCGATTACATAGACAGTTCGGGTATTGCGTGTCTCGTTGAGGCCTATCAATATGCACGTAAACACGAGGTTAGTTTCGAATTGGAGGCGGTCAATCAGGCCGTGATGCGGGTGCTGAAGTTGTCGAAACTGGATTCCGTATTACCGATCCGCTGAAAGTAAAATAAGTCAGGTGCCCGAATCGCGATGACTCTTACTGCAGAAAACGTCATTGAGGTTGAAGACCTCCATGCCTCCTATCGAACACGCCCAATATTGAAGGGCGTCAGCTTCGGTGTGCGCCGTGGCGAGATCATGGTAATCATGGGCGGAAGCGGGTCAGGGAAGACAACGCTGCTGCGAAACCTCCTTGGGCTCATGCGGCCTGATGAAGGAGCGATCAGGATCTTTGGCAAGGATATTACTCAAGCATCGTTATCGGAGATACGGGATCTGCGCAAACGTATGGGGGTTTCCTTCCAGGGAGGGGCCCTGTTTGGTTCGATGAGTCTGGCCGAGAACGTCCAGTTACCTTTGCGGGAGCATACGCAACTCGATGAAGAGACGATTCGAATCATGACCCGTCTCAAACTCGAGTTCGTCGATCTTTCAGGTTATGAGGATCTCATGCCTTCCGAATTGTCCGGGGGTATGGTCAAGCGCGGCGCGTTGGCCAGGGCTATCGTCATGGATCCCAAACTACTCTTTTTCGATGAACCCTCCTCGGGTTTGGATCCTGTCGTTTCGGCTGAACTTGACCAGTTGATTCTCGATCTGCGTCAAGCCATGGAGATGAGTATCGTGGTGGTAACCCATGACATGGCAAGCGCCTTGAAAATCGCGGACCGGATTACTGTAATCGACAGTGGTGTCGTCGTGATTTCGGGGACCGTTAACGAGATTCAAAACTGCTCGGATGAGCGCGTGCAGAACCTTCTGCACCGTCGCCCAAGGAAGTCTTCGGTGAATGCCGAGGAATATCTGCGTAGGTTGACGGAAGCATAAGCGTATATCATGCTCAGAATATAAGTAGATACTAAAGTCGCGGGGTTAAGGTATGCGAGTATTGTTGGTTGAGGACGATGAAATGCTTGGTGGCGGGTTGCAGTCCGGTTTGACACAGGACGGCTATGCAGTCGATTGGGTTAAGGACGGTGGTGCGGCGGAGTTGTTCCTGCGCACTGAAGAATATGAAATCGTGATTCTTGACCTGGGACTGCCAAAAAAATCAGGGCTCGATGTGTTGAAACATCTGCGTAGCGAAGGTGGAGACATTCCCGTGATGATCCTCACAGCCAGAGACTCCGTTGAGGATCGCGTAAAGGGCCTTGATTGTGGCGCGGATGACTACATGATCAAACCTTTTGATCTCGATGAACTCAATGCGCGGATCCGGGCCTTGATGCGTCGCCGTAGCGGGCGGGCGGAGACGAAGATTACGCATGGTGAGCTGGTCATCGATCCGGCATCCCACACGGTTCAGCTTGGGGGCAAGCCTGTCGACCTATCTCCGCGTGAGTTTACGCTTCTCGAAAAGCTGCTCGAGAGCCGCGGCCGCGTACTGTCGCGCAGTCAGCTTGAACAGAGCCTCTATTCATGGAAGGACGAGGTGGATAGCAATGCTGTTGAAGTGCATATCCATCACCTGCGTAAGAAGATTGGCAGCGAGATGATTCGGACCGTGCGTGGCGTCGGTTATATCATCGATAAGGTCGCCAGGGAATGAGTTTGACCCCTGCGCCAGGGGCGGCGGTGCAACACGCGCCATCGATCAGGCGGCGTCTATTTTGGCTATTGCTACCGGTCACGCTCGTGGTGTGGCTAGTCACTGCACTCAATATTTATTCCGACACCCAAAAGGAGATCGAGGAACTCACCGATGCCCAGCTCGCTGAAACCGCAAGGGCGCTTCTGAATCTGCTTAGTCATGAATACTATGAAGAGCGCAACTTCCTGCACAAGGAGGAGAAGAACCCGGTTTTGCCTGATACCCAAAAGATTCCGCAGCGGCTTGCAGCCACGCTTCATCAATATGAACAGAACCTGATTTTTCAGATGTGGGTAGAAGATGATGACCTCATTTTGAGATCTGAGCAGGCGCCGGATATCCGTCTAACCAAAAAGCAAAACGGTTTCAGCGACGAAAATTTCGGTGGTCATGACTGGCGCGTGTTTAGTCTGTCGGATCCTGAGCACAAGATGCTTGTTCAGGTCGCCGAACGGCAGTCGAAACTTCAGCAGCTTAAGGAATATATCGCGCGCAGAATCCTTTTTCCGGTCCTGTTCGCGTTGCCGTTTCTGGCCTGGTTGGTTTGGTTTAGCGTCGGTCGCGCGATGAGGCCGTTGAATCGCATCGCCACAGAGGTCGGGCTTCAGGATGTCGGGAGTCTCGAACGGATTGCGGCGCATCGTGTGCCGGTCGAGGCCAAACCGTTGGTTGACGCCTTGAACGCACTGTTCGACCGTCTACAGCGGGCCTTCGAGAATGAGCGTCGGTTTACGGCCGATGCCGCGCATGAACTCAGGACGCCGCTGGCCGCTTTGAAGACTTATGCGCAGGTAGCGTCTCGGGAGCCTGATCATGAAAAGCGCCAACTTGCCCTACTCAAGGTGATTCAGGGCGTTGATCGGGCGACTCATCTCGTACAGCAATTGCTGACACTGGCGCGCATTGATCCAAACCGCTGGGCGCCACAGGGCCCGCCGATTGACCTGGGGGTGTTGTCTTCGGAACGTCTTGCTGCGATGTCGGGACAGGCGATGGACAAACAGATCGAACTCAGCCTGTCGAGTACAAGCCCGGTGTATGTCAGAGGTGATCGGACTATGCTGGATATCCTTATCACGAATCTGCTCGGGAATGCCATCAAATACACGCCTATGCACGGCGCTATAGAAGTCGATGTCGAAAGCGTGGGCGATGAGGTCGTTCTGCGTATCAGTGATAGTGGGGACGGTATTCCTGAGCAGGATCGTGATCAGGTCTTCGAGCGTTTCTACCGCCGGGAACGGGGTAGTACCCCCGGTTGTGGTTTGGGATTATCCATCGTGCACCGGATCGTCGATATCATGGGCGCGGAGATTCGGCTGGATGATTCTGAGCTGGGCGGGCTCCTTGTGGAGCTGCGTATACGCCAGTGTATGCAGGACCATGGAGGTGACGCTAAATAGAGTCTTGCAGCGGCACGAGATTGCCTGCTGTTGGCATAGTGGTTATCCTTACGCCTTTGTTTCTATCGGGTGAATGTCGACGATGCAATGGGAAACGGTCATAGGCCTTGAGGTTCACGCGCAACTGGCGACGAAGAGCAAGATTTTCTCCGGCGCGGCGACGGCATATGGTGCCGAACCCAACCGACAGGCATGCGCGGTCGATCTCGGGTTTCCTGGGGTGCTGCCCGTCCTGAATCATGACGCAGTGCGAATGGCTATCAAGTTTGGTCTGGCCATTGATGCCGAGATCGCGCCAGTATCCGTCTTTGCGCGCAAGAACTACTTCTACCCCGATCTGCCCAAGGGTTATCAGATCAGCCAATACGAACTGCCGGTCGTAGGCAAGGGACAACTCCATATTTGTACCGCGGATGGTCAGGAGAGCATCGTCGGGATCACGCGTGCCCACCTCGAAGAGGATGCGGGGAAATCGGTGCACGGCGAGATGCGCGGCTTGACCGGCGTGGACCTGAATCGCGCCGGCACGCCACTCCTCGAGATCGTTTCCGAGCCCGATATGCGTTCCGCCGAGGAGGCCGTGACCTACGTCAAGAGCCTGCATACCCTGGTGCGCTATCTCGGTATCTGTGATGGGAACATGCAAGAGGGGTCCTTTCGCTGCGATGCCAATGTCTCCGTGCGCCCCAAGGGACAAGAGGAGTACGGAACTCGGGCGGAAATCAAGAACCTGAATTCCTTCCGCTTCATGGAGCGAGCCATCAATTTTGAGGTCGAGCGCCAAATTGATGTTATTGAGGGTGGTGGAGCGGTGGTGCAGGAGACGCGTCTCTACGACTCTGAGCGTAATGAGACGCGCTCGATGCGCAGCAAGGAAGAGGCCTTTGATTATCGCTACTTTCCTGATCCGGATTTATTGCCGGTTCAGATAGACGAAGACCTCAAGCGGCAACTGCGTGGTCAACTGCCCGAGCTGCCGGATGCCAAATTTGCCCGTTTCCGTGATACTTACGAGCTTTCCCCGGAGGATGCCGCGCAGCTTTCCGCCGGACGCGATCTCGCCGAGTTTTTTGAGTCTGTTGTCGAGTCTGCCACGGGAAATGCTCGCACGGCAGCTAATTGGGTCACCGGTGAGCTGATGGCCGCATTGAACCGGGAGGGCCTGGACATCATCCAGTCTCCCGTGTCGCCGGCAATGATGGGTGAAATGATCCGGCGGATCGATGACAAGACGATATCTGGAAAGTTAGCGAAACAGGTCTTTGATGCGATGTGGCGTGGCGAGGGCGGCGCCGACGCCGTCATCGACAAATTGGGGCTTCGGCAGATCACGGACGACACCGCGATTGAGGCCATTATCGATCAGGTTGTCGCGGCCAATCCGGGTCAGTGTGCCGAATATCGATCAGGCAAGGATAAGTTGTTCGGGTTTTTCGTCGGGCAGGTGATGAAAGCGAGCAAGGGCAAGGCAAACCCGAATCAGGTCAACGAGCTGTTGCGCAAGAAGCTGCAGTGAGTCGGCGCGCGTGTCATCGCGTTGTCATATTCCTGTATTAGACTTATGAGAAGTGCATGTGTGCCTCTCCCATTTCTGCTGGTGAGGTTGGGTCTAAGGAGGGGTGTCAGATTATATGACCAGCGATCATTCGAGTGCGGTGATATCTATGCCAGAAAACCAAGTCCTGGAAGAGGACCTCTCCCCTCTTCGTGAAAAACGGATCGATAAGCCGCTCAAGTTGCTCATCGTCGAGGATGAGCAGTCGGTTCGCGATATGCTTAAATTTGCCCTTTCCGAGGGCGAATTCGAGGTGCAAGAGGCGATCGATGCCTCTCAGGCCCTGGAGATGATCAAGTCTGATCTGCCCAATCTTATACTGCTGGACTGGATGATGCCCGGCATGAGTGGCCTGGATCTGACTCGGATACTAAAGAAGGATGCTGTTCAGAGGAAGGTCCCCATCATCCTGCTAACCGCTCGTGCGGAAGAGGACGATAAGGTGCTGGGGCTCGATGCCGGCGCCGACGATTACGTGATTAAACCCTTTTCAACCAGGGAACTGCGCTCTCGAATCATGGCCGTGTTGAGGCGATCGGGTCAGTTGATACCTGGCGAGATGATCGAGCACCGAGACCTCTGCCTGGACCCCAAGGGACATAAGGTCACGATCGGCGGCGAGCCGCTGGATATGGGGCCCACGGAATTCAAGATTCTGCATTTCTTTATGACGCACCCGGATCGGGCGTATAGCCGCGAGCAGTTGTTAAACAATATCTGGGGTCGGAACGTGTATATCGAGGAGCGCACGATTGATGTGCATATTCGTCGCTTGAGGAAGATCCTGACACCGTCAGGTTTCGATAAGACTATTCAGACGGTGCGCACCGTCGGCTACCGCTTTTCCTTCAAGGCCATAGCGGAGTGACCGTAATGAGCTAACCCGGCATCGAATCAGATGCCGGGTTAGCCCCGCCTTACTGACCGGTGGTCTCGGCGGGGTCCGCGACTTCTGTCTTGGCCGCAGGCTTAGCGGGGGCCGATACCGCTTTGGTGGATCTTGCGCGGGTCGTCTTGCGTGGCCGTCCGACCTTCCCTGCACCTTTTTTTCTGCCTGGCGACTTCTTGGGTTTATCGATAACGGCAGTCAGCTTATCGATAGCGCCAGCGAGTTTTTTCTCGCGGCGTTCGGAGGCCTTGGCGGCTGCAAGCTGGTCTGCGAGCGCGCGCGATACCGAACGAATTTCAGCCAACTCGTCCTTGACTTGCTTGGCTGCGTCCCGAGCCTTGGCGTAGCGCGTCTTCGCGGCAACAGTGGGTTTTGTCCGATAGGCCTCGCGAGCGGCCTTGACACGATCAGCCGCCTTTTTGGATTTGCTGAGGTTGCTCGCGATCCTTTTCTTCTCCTTCGCAATGGCTCCGGTCAGGGACGTGATCTCCTTGGTCAGAGTTTTTTGAAGCTGATCTTTCAGTTTGTCGATCTGCGTGCGTAATTCATTCGACCCGCTTTTGATGGTCGAGGTCTTTGCTGTGGCTTTTACGGCACGGGGTGCCGATTTCGCAGCAGCACGGGGCGCCGGTTTTCTAGGGGTGGCGCGCTTAGCGGTTGTCTTTGCGGCGGTCTTTCGGGTTGTGGTTTTTGTTACGGCCATATGATGTCCTCTGGTAGGGTTGTTAACAGCTAGCCTCATGTCGTCGCTGGGCGAGCATGGAATGCCTTCTAGTTATTTTCAGCTCGGCAATCTGCTGATGAGATTTTCATCGGCGGATTGGGTCCTGATAATGAGCTTTTTTACTTCGAGCTACTCCATATTTTATTCAGGGCTATTCAGTTAGGTAAAACGACCAATGCCTACGAGCGGGAAAAATCGCCCGATTTTTATTCGGGCCTCGTTCCCGAACAATGAAACGGCACAAAAAACATGGCGGAAAATGCTCCATTGGTTGCCGTGCTTTTTAGTCATTTTTCTATGCGAAATGCTTGCATGATGCACACCTGGCGTCAGACTATAGCTTTTTTCCTATAAAAATAAAAATAGTTTTTTGAAAAAATTCGACATTTTCCGAACGGACTGAATTGGGTGTCGACCGCCAAGTCTTTTTCGCGGCAGATATTCAAGCCAGAAAAGTTGCCGATAGAACCAGGAATCCTTCATGATGCCAGCCTCGCTAAATTAGCTTGAGGGGATATTCTTTCCCTTTATCTCCCTTGAAAGGGTCGCGCAGCTCCACACGGTTTATTTGTTAGCTATCCAGCTTCGGGTAATGTTGACTTGCCATGGTGTTGGGTAGCCACCATCTGATACGGATTGCTCGTCGTGGGCAGGCCTCGGCTTGGTAATATTGCTGTTACAAATGTCCTACAGGGTCTGCATCTGTTTTCGGGTTCCTCCATCAAGGGATGCAGGCGATATATGGCGATGATTTCTTATGGCTCGGATATGTATATCGCTCGATTTGGTGGCGCAGGTGATGTGTTTCGGGGCGGCGGATTCCCAAAGCCACCTACGCTCTACTTTCAAGTATTTAATATGTTAGGCGATGGCGCTTCATCCGCTACGGGTATTGGGCAGGTCATATCGCAGGATACCGAGATGACATCGCGCATATTGAAAATCGCGAATAGCTCGATTTATAGTTTCTCATCCGATATCGAAAGTATTTCCAGGGTAGTATCGTTGAACCGGCCTGCGGGGGCTAAGAGCGCTCACCGTTATCTGCACGGTGATCGAGAGATTATCAAGTATCGAGCCTTGGAATATCCCATCTTCCTGGTTTTGGCGGGGCAGTGTGCACTGCGCGATATTTGCGCGCCTGGTGGCCGCCTATTTACGCATTCCTTATGTCGAACAAGTCTTTCCGTTCGCTCTGTCGCATGACATAGGGTTGCTGGCGATGGATCGCTTGGGGCCGATTTCCGATGTCTCAGTTTGGTCGTCGGTGAGGCGGCGCGAGCCACTTGTTCATGAGGCGGATATGCGTCATGGCGATGTCGTTGCTCAGTGGTTACTGGGATAGGATTTGGCGCCGTCAATTATCGAGCCGGTTGCCTGTCATCACGATGCGCGAAAGGCGAAACATTTTGGGCGTTTTTCCGCGATAGTTCAGATAGCGGATATTGCGATTTTCGGCAAGGCGATTGAAGTCTCGGATTGTTTGTGGGGATTGCGCGGCCTGCATCGCGACGAATTGCCAAGTCTCTTGGTTCAGTCGATCGAACGGCTGGAGGGCGCCACAGACCCATAATATTTGAGGCGAAAGACACCGGCTGAATTGGTCACTGGCTTCACGTGAAAGCGATATTTGAGGAACTGTTGATCGGGCTGAGGCGTCAAATGAACACGGTGGGTATCGATGGTGGTATGGTGTGCGCCTATGGCGAGGTCCCGAGTATTTATGGCTAAGATGCGCTTAGGCAAAAGGTTGGCAGCGGTCTTTGTTGTCGCGCTGTTTGTCGCCGTGTGGTCATCACGCCCGAACGGTACAGGTCCTGGCATCCCACCGGCCTCAGATGTTCTTCATGTCCAGGCCGTGCCGAACGACCCGCTCTTTGCCGAGCAATGGGGGCTTCAAAACGTGGGACCCACACCGAACCTCTTGCAGGCGGTTTTGGGTGCTGACATCTCGGCGGCCCGAGCTTGGGATATCACGACTGGTGATCCGTCGGTAATCGTTGCGGTAGTAGACACTGGAATTGATACTGCGCATCCTGATTTGCTGCCAAACTTATGGCGCGACCCCGCGACAGGGGCTTATGGGCGCAATTTCCTGAGTCGTCTTGATCTCGATGGTCAAACCGTTCTTGATCCCGTAGAGGTGGATGACCTGAATGGGCATGGTTCGGCGATGGCCTCCATTCTCGCCGCCCGGGGAGATAACCGGATCGGCATATCGGGGGTCATGTGGAATGGCCAGGTTATGGCCCTGCGCGCCTTTGATGAAAACGGGAATGTCGCCTTAACCTCCGGGTTGTCGAATCATGTTTCCGAGGCGATCGACTTTGCTATTGATCACGGTGCGCGGATCATCAATCTGAGTTTCGGTACGATTGCGAGTCTGGACCCCAGTTGCCCGGATTGTTTGATGCGTTCGCCGGAGTACCTGGCGCTGGAGCGGGCGAGAAATGCGGGCGTGCTTGTCGTGGCCGCCGCCTGTAACGAGGGTAAGGACAACGATGCCGATGGGGGGCGGTGCTTTCCCGCCAGTTTTGACTTCGACAATATCATTGCCGTTGCCGCATCGGATTTCCAGGACCATATCCCGGCATTTTCAAACTATGGTCGAATCAACGTGGATCTGGCTGCGCCGGGAGATCGTATTTTGGCCAGCGTGCCCAAGTGGCGAACGATTAAGCGATGTGTTACGTCGAATGGAGTTCCTCTGACGACCTGCGGGGCGATCGATACCGGTACGAGCCCAATCTGTCGCGCCGCGCTGTCAGTCACGGCCTCTGGCGGCGCGCTTCAGAGCGGGACGGCCAAATGGGCGCATGACTCGTTGATGCCAACCTCCGCATGGCAGTTGCTTAGGAAGGTGAATTTTCTGGCTCCAGGCCCATCGGGTTCGACAGAGGTTTACGTCAGCTTAAAGGCGCTTGCTCAACGTGGTACTGCCTATCAACTCCTGTTCGAATGGGCCTCACAGTCCGTGACCACGGATTCAATCGAGATCCAGTGTCGCGCTGACGGGGATAGCGGCGCATCGGGAGTTTTCAGCGGTACTTCCGCCTCAGCCGCCTTCGTCAGCGGCGCCGCTGCGCTACTGCTCGCCGACGACCCCAATCAGGACTATCACAGCCTTCGTGATCGTATCTTGAATGGGGTAGATCCATTGCCGCTGCCTGGCGATGCCGAGCGCGTTGCCAGTGGAGGGCGCTTGAGCGTGGCCGGGGCATTGGGGCTCGCGGCGAGCCCGCCTGTCGCACAGGCCGTGGCGCAGCCTGTGGCTGGTGGCGGGGGGGCAGAGATAGCTCTGCTGTTGCCATGGCTGTGGTGGGTTATGGGGCGACGGAAAAGGCATCGCTGAGTGACAATAATGTTTCAGGAGGTGGACGCAGGCACAAAAGCCGGGCGCCTCCGCTTTCTTTGCGCAGGGTTTTTCAGGGGCTATTTTGATGCTGCATAATAACTTGTTATCATGAAGACCATTTTTTCTTACGCTAAATTGGGAATGAAACGCAGGCTCTATATTAAGACCTTTGGTTGTCAAATGAACGAATATGACTCGGCCAAGATGGTCGACGTCCTGCGTGAGAGCCATGGATATGAGCGCGTCGATTGCCCTGAAGAGGCCGATCTACTGCTTTTGAACACCTGCTCGGTGCGCGAAAAGGCCCAGGAGAAGGTGTTTTCCGAGTTGGGGCGCTGGAATCAACTCAAACAGCAGCGCCCGGAGATCGTTCTTGGCGTCGGCGGCTGCGTCGCCAGCCAGGAGGGTGAGGCCATTCGGACCCGAGCCCCCTATGTGGATCTCGTCTTCGGGCCGCAGACCTTGCACCGGCTGCCGGATATGCTGCGTTCGGTCGAGTCGGGCCGTATCTCCGTCGTTGATGTCACCTTCCCTGAAATCGAGAAATTCGATGCCCTGCCCGCACCGCGCGCTGAAGGCCCCTCGGCCTTTGTCTCTGTCATGGAGGGCTGCAGCAAGTACTGCACCTTTTGTGTCGTTCCTTATACGCGTGGCGAGGAGGTCAGCCGGCCGTTCGACGATGTCATCCGCGAGGTCTCTGCGTTGGCCAGCCAGGGCGTCCGTGAGGTGACCCTGCTAGGGCAGAATGTCAACGCCTATCGTGGCGATATGGACGATGGCAGCCATGCCGACCTTGCCCTGTTGATCCATTACATCTCGGCGATAGACGGTATCGGCCGCGTTCGCTATACAACCTCTCATCCGGTTGAGATGACGCCCAGCCTGATTGCGGCCTATGCCGAGGTCCCCGAGCTTGTCAGTCATCTCCATCTGCCGGTGCAGAGTGGTTCGGATCGCATCCTGAGTCTCATGAAACGTGGTCACACGGCGTTGGAATATCGAGCGACGATCCGGCGTCTCCGCGAGGCTCGTTCCGACCTGAGCCTGTCCTCCGACTTTATCATCGGTTTCCCGGGAGAGACCGATGCCGATTTCGAGGCCACGATGACCCTAATCGAGGACCTGCGCTTCGATCATTCTTTCAGCTTCATTTATAGTCCCAGACCCGGCACGCCCGCCGCCGCATTTCCGGATGATGTACCCATGGCCGTCAAGCAGCAACGTCTGAGACGGCTCCAGGATCGTATCAACACCCTGGCCTCCGAATTTAGCGATGCCATGGTCGGGACGACTCAGCAGGTCCTTGTTGAGGGGCCTTCCAGAAAATCAAAGGCTGCCATGTCCGGCAGGACTCAGAACAACAGAGTCGTGAACTTTTCCGGCGAGGCCTCGTTGATCGGCAGTTTCGTCACCGTTGAGATTACCGAGGCATTGCCGAACTCCCTACGCGGGATCCTGGTGGATGCGCCACAGGCGATCTCTTTGCCGCAACGCTCGGGGTTGGCGTTACCCATATGAGCCTGCACCCGCGATCCAGCGATATTACCCTGGAGCCGTCAGACAACGAACGCTTGGCTAACCTATGTGGCCAGTTCGATGCCCATCTCAGGCAGATTGAGTCTGGGCTGGGGGTTGAGGTCAATAGTCGGGGCAACCAGTTTCGTATTATCGGTGAACCCGGTTCGGTGGCGCGCGCGGATCGTGTGTTGCGGGAGCTCTACGCGGAAACCGCCAAGGGACAGCTTACGCCGAACCGTATTCATTTTTTGCTGCAGGCTGCGACTAACGAGGAAGTCCCCGAGTTGGCGAATATAGAGGGTGCCGAGGAGGCGCCGGCAATTCGGACGCGTTCGTCTCCGGTCCGCGCCAGGGGCGCCAATCAACATCATTATGTCGAGAATATTCGGCGTAACGATATCAATTTCGGTATCGGTCCGGCTGGTACAGGTAAGACCTATCTGGCTGTCGCCTGCGCTGTCGAGGCGTTGGAGAAGGCGTTGGTGCGGCGGATCCTGCTCGTGCGTCCCGCCGTCGAGGCTGGTGAGCGCCTGGGTTTCCTACCCGGTGATTTGGCGCAAAAAATCGACCCCTATTTGCGCCCGCTTTACGACGCCTTGTATGAGATGTTGGGTTTCGAGCGCGTCGCCAAGCTTGTTGAGCGTGGCGTCATCGAGGTCGCACCGTTGGCATATATGCGTGGCCGTACGCTCAACGAGTCCTTTATCATCCTCGACGAGGCCCAAAATACGACCCAGGAACAGATGAAGATGTTTCTGACCCGGATCGGGTTCGGCTCCACGGTCGTTGTGACGGGCGATATTACCCAGGTCGATCTGCCGCGTGACAAGGCCTCTGGCTTGAGGCAGGTCATTCCGATTCTGAAGGATATTGATGGGGTCAGTATGACCTTCTTTCAGTCACGGGACGTCGTTCGTCATCCGCTTGTGCAAAGGATTGTTGCGGCCTACGAGGCGAATGAAGCCCAGAATGGTAATAATGAAACCCCGACCTAGTAGTCTGCCGGGCTTGAAGCTGATCTACCGCGCTGGTGGACGAGTGAGGGTCTCCGCGATCTTCCGCAGTCATCAGGCTTCAGAGGGCGTCTAGATGGCCCTGGAGCTGGATGTCCAGATCGCGGTCGAGGACGATCAAGATGCATTGCCATCATTCGACAATATGGAATGTTGGGCGCGTAGCGCGCTTGATTCCGGACACCCCGACGCTCAATTGACCATCCGCCTCGTCACGATTGCCGAAATGACCGGGCTCAACGAGACCTATCGCCACCATAGCGGTCCCACCAACGTTCTGAGCTTTCCGTTCGCCAAGCCCGAGCTGACCGATCCGCCATTGTTGGGGGATATCGTGATTTGTCCGCAACGCGTCGTCGACGAGGCCTGCGCACAGGACAAGCCGGTTAGGGATCATTGGGCGCATTTGGTGGTTCATGGTGTCTTGCATCTGCTGGGATACGATCACGAACGCGAGGACGACGCGGCCCAAATGGAATCACGCGAGGTCGAAATCCTGGCTGGACTAGGTATCCGGGACCCCTATTTTCCCGAACAACAAGCACTGGAGTGAAATGAACAACCGCCAAGCATCTTCAAATGAGCGAAGTATGAGCTGGATCGACCGACTGGGACAGGCATTGAGTGGCCCGCCGGCCGATCTGCCCGCACTCATCGAGGTACTGCGTGATGCCCATCAGCAAGGGCTGCTCGACGCCGATGCACTGGTCATGATCGAGGGTGTGCTTGAGGTCAATGAGATGCTGGTTCGGGAGATCATGGTTTCCCGATCCCAGATGATCGTGGTCGAGCGCAATTGGGAGCTTGAGACCATCCTGCCGGTCATCACGGAATCGGCGCACTCCCGCTTTCCGGTCATCGGTGATAGCCGCAACGAGGTGCTGGGCCTGCTGCTGGCCAAGGATCTGCTGCCGTATTGCCTCAATGAAAACGCGGCTGCCGAATTTTCGGTTCGCGACGTCCTGCGCCCCGCAGTGTTCATCCCCGAGAGCAAGCGGCTCAATGTATTGCTTAAGGACTTTCGTTCGAGTCGCAATCATATGGCCATCGTGGTCGATGAATACGGTGGTGTTAGCGGTCTTGTGACTATCGAGGACGTGCTCGAACAGATCGTCGGCGATATATCCGACGAGCATGATATCGATGAAGACGGCAATATCATGAAACACAGCGAACGCCATTTCACAATCAAGGCGTTAACGCCGATCGATGACTTCAACGAATACTTCGGCACCGTCTTCAGTGACGAGGAGTTCGATACCGTGGGTGGCTTGGTCATGCGCGAGTTCGGTCATCTGCCTAAGCGTGGCGAGGTCGTCGAGATTGAGGGTTTCCAGTTCAAGGTACTGCACTCGGATAGCCGACGCCTGCATCTCTTGCAGCTGATCATGCAGTCGGATGACTCGGATGTCTCATCCGATCCCTTTGCGGCCGACCGGTCCGCATGAGACCGCTCCGCCACTGATTTGATCGTCCAGGGAACATGACACCGTTCGGTTTGCGCGCGCGCCAGACCGCAGGCTCATGGCCGGGCTTGGCGTTATCCCTGCTCGCCGGGGCCATACTCCCGTTTGCTTTCGCGCCCTATCACGTCTCGTGGTTGGCGCCGATCGTGCTTTCCATCCTGTTCGCGCTCTGGTCACGTGCCAGTACCCGAGGCGTGCTGCTTCAAGGCTATCTGTTCGGGCTAGGCATGTTCACGGCCGGGATCTACTGGGTCTATATCAGCATCCATCAGTTCGGTCATGTCCCGCAGGGCATGTCGATTTTTCTATGTGTCCTGTTCATCGCCTTTTTAGCCCTGTTTCCGGCCCTGGCGGCCTATCTCTATCTGTGGTTTCGCCGCCGTGCCGTACCGGGTCTGGACGTCCTGGGGCTTCCGGCCATATGGGTTCTGGTCGAATGGATACGGGGTTGGTTTCTGACCGGTTTCCCCTGGTTGGCGCTGGGCTACAGTCAGACCACGGGGCCGTTGGCCGGCTTCGCTCCTGTCCTTGGCGTCTACGGCCTGTCCTGGGTCGTTGCTCAGATCGCGGCGCTGATCGTGGTGGTCACGATTGGACGACGTTGGCGCGGCCCCGCCCTGAGTGCGCTGTTATTGATCGTAGCGTTGGGCATGGGGCTCAGACAGCTTGAATGGACCAGTGCCGTTGATGGTCCGATCCAGGTCACTTTGGTACAGGGTAATATTCCACAGGACATCAAATGGCTGCCGTCGATACGCGAGCCGACCTTGGCGCTCTATCGTGAGCTGACCCTCGATCACTGGGATAGTGACCTGATCGTTTGGCCTGAGAGTGCGGTGCCCATGTTTCTCGACGAGGCCAAGCCGTTTTTGGATGCGCTGGGCCAGGAGGCCAGGACGCATAGTGCCGATTTGTTGACCGGCATCATCGCCGAGGACCGGCGTAGCGGACAATACTACAACACCGTCATCTCCGTCGGTGACGAATCAGGTTTGTACGCCAAACGGCATCTGGTCCCGTTTACAGAATACCTGCCGCTTAAATCGGTCCTGGGCAGCATCGTGGCCTTTATGGATGTACCGATGTCCGACTTCAGCGCCGGAGACGCCGGTCAGGCGCCGTTGCATGCGGCCGGCATCGCTGTCGGTGTCTCGATCTGCTACGAGGACGCCTTCGGTGAGGAGATGATCGACCGTCTGCCGGCGGCCAATGTCCTCGTCAATGTCAGCAACGATGCCTGGTTTGGAGGCTCGGTGGCGCCTTGGCAGCATCTGCAGATGGCTCAGATGCGCGCCTTGGAGACCGGTCGCCCGATGTTGAGGGCGACCAATACCGGCGTGACCGCCGTGGTCTCCGCCGATGGCCGGATCCAGGCCGTTGCGCCCCAGTTTAAGGCCACGGTCCTGACGGCCAAGGTACAGCCGCGTCAGGGCATGACGCCCTATGCCTATTGGGGCAACGTCCCCGTTGTAGTGATCTTGCTAGCGATCCTGGGCGGGCTACTCGTCGCCCGCCGTCGCGTCAGTGTCCGTGAGTCCCTCGCCGCAGACGAGGGCGGTCATGCCTGAGATTGCCGCCGGATAGACCAGCATATTAACGAAGGGAATCATCGCTGCGGCCAGTGTGATCATCCCGAAACCGAAGAACAACATGCGTCTTTCCCGAAGGAGTCGGCGCTGTTCCGAGAAGTTAATCCCGAAGAGCCCAAGCGGATAGTCCGCGAACTCCTGGGCTAGCAGCCATGCGCTAAATAGAAGCCAGAGCGGTGGCGCCGCGATCTGAACGACAGGGATCAGTGATAGCAGAAAGAGTGGGATGCCGAGGCGCAGGAAATAACCGAATTTGCGCAATTCCGCCCCGATTGCGCCCAGGGCCTCCGACACGGTCTCGCGGATGTTCAGGTCTCCCTTGGGTGGAGGGCAACCCTGGCCGCGTGCTATGGCCGCCGCCAGAGGGCTTGCGAACGGGGCCGCAATCAGGCTTGCCAGCAGCAAGCAGCTGATGCCCCCAGTGACAATCATCAGAATGAACAGTAATGGCCACAGCAGCCACTCCAGCCACTGCAGGTAGCTGGGCAGCGCACCCATCAAGGTGTCCATGGCGTCCGGCAGCCAGACCACGCCGATGACCATGAGTACCGCAAACAGCGTGGCGTTGATAAGGAGCGGTGCCATGACCAATGGACGTACTTGAGGTCGGCGAATCAGGGAAAAGCCGCGCAGCGCGTAGGTAGCGCCCTTGCCAAAATCGGTAATTGGATTCACTGGAGCTCCGGATCAGTTGGTTGCATGGGTTGGAATTCCTTATGACCGCAGGTAAGCGCATATTGCGCCAACAGCGCGGCCCCGTATGCGGCCTCGGTCTGTCGAGCAGCTGCGACGGGTTGGCCGATGATGCGTTCACGGATGTGCATCCAGGCTGAGTTGGCGGCTCCGCCGCCCGTCGTCGATATCCTCTCGGGGTAGGGCGCGCCGAGCGACTCGAGCAGGTCATAGCCCCGGGCCTCGACTCGGGCGAGTCCCTCGAACAGCCCCTGCAGAAACTTGCCATCCTCGGGCGGGCGCGGCGTCAGCCGGGGCATGAGCGCTGGGTCTGCTACCGGAAAGCGTTCACCGGTTCCCGGCAACGGATAGTAGTCGAGTCCACTATCGTGTTCTGTATCGATACCTTCTGAAAGCTGGCGCATGGCCTCGGGTGTAAAGAACCGAAGTAGGGTGGCGCCGCCGCAGTTGGAGGCCCCGCCAACGAGCCAGAACGCGCCGAGGCGATGGCTATAGATGCCATGGCTGGCGTTATTGACCGGGTGCTTGGATAGCACCTTGATGACCAGCGTCGTCCCGAGCGAGGTGACCGCGCCACCGGGTTGGTTGGCGCCAGTCGCGATGAAGCTGGCGATGCTGTCGGTTGTGCCGCTGACGACCCAGGTGTGAGTTGATAGATTCAGATCGCGTGCCGCGTCGGCGCAGAGCTTGGCGATCGGTCGTCCGGCAGGCATCACGCGTGGCAGCGTATCCCGGTCGATATCGAGGGCGTCGATCCAGTCTGGCCAGTTGCGTTCCTGTGGATCATAACCGAGTTTCAAGGCGTTGTTTTCGTCGCAGACCCCCCAAACGTCCGTTAGCCGTCCCGTGATCCAGTCGGCTTGATGCAGGGCGATGAAGTCCTCGGTCCCTACAAGTTGGTCCGCCAGGCCAAGATATTTGGCCAGCGCTGAGCTTGCGCCCCGCGTTGGACTGTCTTTTGGCGCGACCTCGGCGACGCGTTCGGCGGCATCGGTAAAGGAGGCATCGTCGTACATGTGCGCCGACGTCAGCGGGCGGCCGTCGCGATCACATAACAGCAGACTTGCCGAGGTCCCGGCGACGGCGATCCCGGCGACCGGTCTGCCATGCAGGCGATGGGTCAGCTCCAGCAGACAGTCCCGCAAGGCGCACCACCAGTCTTCGGGCTGCTGTGTGGCCATGAGTCCGCTGCGCATTGATGGCGGCAACGGTCGTCGGGCATTGCCGATAACGATGCCGTCTCTGTTGATAGCGGTCGCGCGGCAGCCGCTGGTACCGAGGTCTATACCGATGTGACAGGGGTGAATCATGCGGTGGGCGCCTTCATCTGCGTGGCCCGTCGAGTCTTTAGGGCAGTGTCACCGTCTCCGGGCATCGCCAGTTGGGCTTGCGGTGCTCCGCCACGACGTTCGTATAGACACCGCCACGGACGTTGAACTCGGCGCGCAAGCGGGCGAAGCGCGGATTCATCGCCTCGACAAGGTCGTCCAGGATGCGGTTCGTGATGGCCTCGTGAAAGGCCCCTTCCTCGCGGAAAGACCAGACGTAGAGTTTCAGGGCCTTGAGTTCTACGCAATCAGCCTCCGGTACATAGTCCAGGTCGAGGGTCGCGAAGTCCGGCTGGCCGGTCTTGGGGCACAGGCAGGTGAACTCCGGGATGCGGATGTGAATCGTGTAATCCCGCTCCGGGTTGGGGTTGGGGAAGGTCTCAAGGGTCTTGCTGGGTGTGCTGGGCATTCGTCTCGCCTTTGTGATTGGGCTTTTATCATTGGAAGGGGTCCGCCAAGGGTTGCCCCGAACAAAAACACAATCAATAACATAAAATCATCGACCTGATAAGTCGTAAATATCCGTTTCCGTGGTGTCGGACGCTGTTCTAATCGCGTCGCTGGTCTCGTCATCTTGTCCAGGGACGGGGGTTTACTGTAAGGTTGCGGGCCATGCGATTGAAGAAGATCAAGCTCTCCGGGTTCAAGTCATTTGTCGATCCGACGACGATCGATTTCCCCAGTCAGCTCGTCGGAGTCGTCGGGCCCAATGGTTGTGGCAAGTCCAACGTCATTGATGCCGTGCGCTGGGTCATGGGCGAGAGTTCCGCGCGCCAGTTGCGAGGCGAATCGATGGACGACGTCATCTTCAACGGCTCTTCGGTTCGCAAGCCGGTCGGTCAGGCCAGTGTCGAGCTCATCTTTGATAACCGCGATGGCGGACTCGGCGGACAATACGCGAGCTACAGCGAGATTTCTGTCCGCCGCGTGTTGTCACGCGACGGCCAATCGACCTATTCCCTAAACGGCAGCCGCTGTCGGCGCCGCGACATCACCGATATTTTCCTGGGCACTGGCTTGGGTCCACGCAGCTACGCCATCATCGAGCAAGGTACGATCTCCAGGCTTGTCGAGGCCAAACCAGAGGAGTTGCGCGTCTTCCTTGAAGAGGCCGCCGGGATCTCACGCTACAAGGACCGTCGCCGCGAGACCGAACTGCGTATTCGGGACACCAAGGAAAACCTGGCCCGTATCCATGATGTCGTCGGCGAGCTCGACAAGCGCCTGCAGACCCTGCAGCGCCAAGCCCGGACGGCCGAGCGATACAAGTTGGTTAAGCAGGATGAACGTCGCTGCAAAGCCGAGCTATTGGCCTTGCGCTGGCGTTATCTTGATCAGGTTGTGCATGAACGCCAGGGCAAGATCGCCGAGCAGGAGACCCGGCTAGAGGAACGTATGGCCAAGTTGCGCGCCAACGAGGCCGACACCGAGCAACAACGCGAACATCAGACCGAGACTAATGAGGCGCTCAATACAGTTCAGGCGCGTTTCTACACGGCAGGTGCGGAGGTCGCGCGGATCGAGCAATCGATCAAGCACCATCAGGAGCGCCAAGCTCAATATCAGCAGGATCTAGAGCGGGTCGAGGGCCAGGTCAGTGATATGGCCCAGGGTCTGGATCAGGACGGCGAGCGTATTACCGCCCTGGATGACATTTTGACTCAGGCGGAACCTGAACTTGAGGCGGTGCTGAGCGGAGAGCGCGAGGCTGAGGGAATGCTTCAGCGGACCGAGGCCGCATTGAACGAATGGCGCGGGTCTTGGGACCGGCTGAATCAGGAATTGTCCTCATTACGTCAGAAGACAGAAATCGACCGCACCAGGATTCAACATCTGGAGGCGCAACTCGATCAGACGCGCGAGCGGCAGGCCGGACTGAACAAGGAGCGCGAGGCGCTCGCGGCTCGCGTCGAACGTGAAACCGGAGAGGCTGCCGGAATCAAGTCCCAGGTTGACGCCGAGTCTGGACAACTGGCCATCCTGCAACAGGATATGGCGACCACTCAGGATACGCTTGAGGCGCTCCGGCGGGACAGCAAGGGACGCGAGGCCGGACGTGACGCCGCGCGTGAATCCTTGTCTCAACTGCGTCAGGAGAACGCTTCGCTGTCAGCCCTGCAGAACGCGGCCCTTGGCAAGCAGGGTAGCGTGGTTGGCGGCTGGCTTGAACGCCACGGGCTTGCCGGCAATAAGCGCCTCGCCGAGGTCATCAAGGTCGAGTCCGGCTGGGAACTTGCGGCCGAGCGGATTTTGGGCGACGACCTGCAAGGTCTTTCAGTCGCCGAACTCGGCGCGCCCGCTATGCGGATCGATGAGCTGGAACGTGGCCACCTGACCCTGATTGAGGGTGACACCCAGGTCGCGCCTTCGGAGGCTTCGGTGGATTTGCCGCGTTTGATCGACAAGTTTGAAACCCCTTGGTCCCTGGAATCGCTGTTGGGCCGGATCCATTGTTGCGAGACCCTTGACGAGGCCTTGCAGCGGCGCGGCAAACTCGCCGCTGGCGACTCCATCGTCACTCGTGGAGGTCATTGGTTGGGCCGAACCTGGCTGCGGGTCGAGCGCGGCGACGAGGAGACCGGGGTCCTGGCCAGGGAACAGCGCCTGCGGGCGCTTGCTGGCCAAATCGGGGAGGGCGAGTCGAGCTTGGCCGGGCTTGATCAGGCCTGTCAAAAAGATCGGACAGACCTCCAGTCGCTCGAGACCCAGTTGGGGACACTACAGCAGCAGTCTCGCGAACTGAGTCAGCGTCACTCTGCCTCAATGACTCGTCTTGCCCGTCTTGAGACCACTGTCGAGCAGTCAGGGCGGCGGCTGCAGACCGTGAGCGATGAGATCGCCGGCTACGATGAGCGTGCAGGCGCACTCTCCGGCGAACTTGAGGCGCTGAGGTCGGGGAACGATAGAAACGTGCTGGAGGTGCGCGAGCACGAGACTCGTCATGCCGCCTTGAGCGAACAGCGCGACGGCCTCAATAGTGCCGTAGAGACGGCTCGCCAAACTCAACGCCAGATACAGCGTATGGTCTCCGAGACTCGGACCCGGATTGAAACGACGCGTGCCAGCCTGGAGGCCCTGCGCGCGGGACAGGAGCGCATCCTTTCCCAGCGCCAGCAGCTCCTGTCGAGAAAAGCCGAGTTGGAAGGGCAGCTTGCCGAGGGCGAGACCCCGGTCGAGGCCATGAAGGCCGAGCTGCAGTCCCTGCTTTCGAGTCGCATGGATGTCGAAAGCGAGCTCGAAGCGGCTAGGCGTGCGGTTGAGACCGGCGAGTATAGACTCAAAGAACTGAGCGAGGCGCATCGCGCCTGCGCCACCCAGCTCGAAACTGTGCGTGGGGACCTTGATCGTATGCGCCTGTCCTTGCAGGAAGAAATAGTGCGCCGCCAGACCCTGCAGGAGCAATTGGCCGAGATGGGGCTGACCGCTGGGGAACTGATCGCCGAATTGCCCGAGGGGGCTAACGAGTCGGAATGGCAGTCACGCCTGGAGGGCCTCGAGACCCGTATCCAGCGCATGGGTCCTATCAACCTTGCGGCGATCGACGAGTGTCAGGAGCAGGAGGAGCGCAAACAGTATCTGGATGCCCAAGCCGCCGACCTTACGTCCGCGCTTGAGACCCTGGAGCGGGCCATACAGAAGATCGACAACGAGACCAAACAGCGCTTTCGAGAGACCTTCGACCAAGTCAATGAGCGTCTCGGCGACCTCTATCCGCGCTTGTTTGGCGGTGGGAAGGCCAGCCTGGAGATGATCGGTGACGATCTGCTGGATGCCGGCGTGCTGGTCGTTGCGCGGCCCCCCGGCAAGCGCAACAGTTCGATTCATCAGCTCTCCGGTGGTGAAAAGGCCTTGACGGCCGTGGCCCTGGTGTTCGCATTTTTCGAGCTCAATCCGTCTCCGTTCTGCATGCTGGATGAGGTTGATGCGCCGCTCGATGACAATAACGCGGCGCGTTTTTGCCGAATGGTTGAAGAGATGTCTCAGAAGACTCAGTTTATCTTCATTTCGCACAACAAGATCGCGATGGAGATGGGCCAGCAGCTCCTCGGCGTGACCATGCATGAGCCCGGCGTGTCCCGGCTCGTAACCGTCGATATCGAGACGGCCGCTGAGATGGCGGCCACGGCCTGATGTGCTGTCCGTGGTTGGGTTTTCAGCGTGTCATTCGATGAGGGTTTCCGGCCGATCGTGGGTGGTGCACCCCGATTACTGATCCTCGGCAGCCTGCCGAGTAAGCGCTCCCTGGCCGATGGCCAGTACTATGCCCTCCCGCAAAACGCCTTTTGGCCCATTATGTGCCGCCTCTTCGGCGCTGATTCCGGTCTCGCCTACGAGGAACGGAAGCAGCTATTGGTCGGGAACCGGATTGCTCTATGGGATGTATTGGCCGCGTCGGTGCGGCCGGGTAGCCTGGATTCCGCTATCGTCGGGTCCACGGCGCGTGCCAACGACATCCGAGCCTTCGTTTCCGAATATGCCGGGATTCGCCTGATCTGCTTCAACGGCCGTAAGGCCGAGCAGCTCTTTCAGCGTTTTGTGCTGCGGGTGGAACCCGGCGGGTTTGCTGGCATCGAATTCTTGACGATGCCTTCGACGAGTCCGGCTCACGCCGCGCTGTCGCGGGATGAAAAGTATGTCCAATGGGCCAGGGTACTGGACTCTCTGATAAAAACAGAGAAAAGAGCAAAAATACAAGAGTAAAGTGTTGGAATCGCTTCGCGATGCTTGCTGAAGCAGACTCGGTGTAAGCTGCGCTTTTCCGCCCGTTTACGCCTTGCCCTTATCTCTTTCCTCTGCCTTTCAACGCGTCCCGAAGACCACAATGGTCTTACCGTGCGCCGTAATAAGGTTCTGTTCCTCCAGGCTTTTCAGGACACGGCCGGCCATCTCGCGTGAGCAGCCCACGATGCGGCCGATTTCCTGACGCGTGATACGGATCTGCATGCCGTCCGGGTGGGTCATTGCGTCGGGCTCCTTGCATAGATCAAGCAGGGTTTTGGCGATGCGACCCGCGACATCCATAAAGGCAAGTCTTCCGACCATGCCGCTCGTCCTGCGCAGGCGAAAGGCAAGCTGTCCAGAGAGTTCGAAGAGGATTTCCGGTTCCTCGATCGCGAGTTGTCGGAAGTTGTCATAGCTGATCTCAGCGATCTCGCTGGCTACACGCGTTCGGACCCAGGCGCTGCGGCCCTGATCTTTTTCACCGAACAGACCCATTTCACCAAAGAAATCTCCGGCATTGAGATAGGCCAGGATAATCTCCTTGCCTTCGTCGTCCTCGTGCAGGACCGTTACTGAGCCATTGACGATGTAATAGAGGGTCTCTGACAGGTCGCCTTCATGGATGACGACGCTCTTGGACGGGTAGTGGCGTCGATGGCAATGATGTAGAAAACGCTCTATGTTTTCGCTGATGCGTGGCTTCGCCACCAATGGCAATGACATATGATTTCCTCGTGGCAGTTTGGTTGCTATGCTATGCGTCCCTTGGATCCCGGACACATGTGCGCTTGTCTACGGAAACTATCGGTTACTTTGAGTGTATGTATTAGCCCGGACACGCCTTATTAAGCGAGTCACAATAAACAGACGTATCGATTTGGCGCTGGGTTGCGTGCATGGCGACAGGCAGTGAGCGGCAAGCAGGCCGCGGGACGTAGACCTTGGTTTCGTTCAGCTGTGGGTAGCGGAAGCCTATGTCGATGCTGTTTTAACAGAAGGAGTGGAGCCAATGCAGGCTTGTGTTAAATGGGTGGATGGTGCGCAGTTTCTCGCCGAGACGGGTAGTGGGCACAGTCTGGTGATCGATGGCCCACCTGAGGGCGGTGGTCGGAACATGGGTATGCGTCCCATGGAATTGATCCTGCTGGGGACTGCGGGTTGCACCGCATATGATGTCGTCTCGATCCTGAAGAAGTCCAGGCAGTCGATCATCGATTGTCGCGTCGAGGTCAAGGCCGAGCGTAGCGATGATATCCCCAAGGTCTTCACTCATATCCATTTGCACTATGTGATATCCGGGAAGGGTTTGGCTGAGAAGACCGTCGAGCGTGCTATTCAGTTGACCGCGGAAAAGTATTGTTCGGCTTCGATCATGTTAGCTAAGGCGGTAGAGATCAGTCATGATTATGAAGTCGTTGAAGTTGCCTGATGCAAGTGTGAGGAAGCAATATTGAAAAAGACTCGCATCAAGCTGCACGGCTTCAACAACCTCACCAAGTCGCTCAGCTTCAATATCTACGACGTCTGCTACGCTAAAACCGAGAGCCACCGCCGGGAATACATCGAGTATATCGACGAGGTCTACAATGCCGAGCGTTTGAAGCAGATCCTGACCGATGTTGCCGAAATCATCGGTGCCAACATCCTCCATATTGCTCATCAGGACTATGAGCCGCAGGGTGCCAGCGTGACCATCCTGATCTCGGAGGAGGCGGTGGTTTCAGAGTCACTGTCCAATACCGAGGCGCCGGGACCGTTGCCGGATACTATCCTGGCCCATCTCGACAAGAGCCACCTGACGGTACATACCTATCCTGAGAGCCATCCAGACAACGGCATCAGCACGTTTCGGGTCGATATTGACGTCTCGACCTGCGGGCGGGTGTCGCCGCTGAAGGCGTTGAACTATCTGATTCACAGCTTCGAATCAGACATCGTGACCATGGACTACCGAGTTCGCGGGTTCACCCGGGACATCAAGGGCAAAAAACACTTCATCGATCACAAAATCAATTCTATCCAGAACTACCTGACGCGGGATACCCGCGATCTGTATCAGATGATCGACGTCAATGTCTATCAGGAAAACATCTTTCATACCAAGATGATCCTGAAGGATTTCGATCTCGATAACTATTTGTTCGGACTAGGGGTGGGCGACCTCGATGAGACCGAAAAACGCATGATCCTGCGTCGTCTGAAAAAGGAGATGGCGGAGATCTTCTACGGGCGGAACGTCAGCGGACGCGCTTAGGTGCGCGGGGCGTATGCCCCGAATTAATCAGAGGCTTCTTTAGATCCAGTATGCCGTCCGGGTCATGATGTTAGAGGTCAGGGACATCAGCCCCTTGACCGGAGCAGGTAGTTCGGCACCACCGGCATTGAGCGCAGTCGTCGCGTGGCGGGCCTCGTCGACCTTCATTTGTTCGAGAATGGCTCTGCTGCGCAGGTCCGACGGAGGCAGGCGTTCAAGGTGGTCATCAAGGTGCCGCACGACCTGATGTTCGGTCTCGACGATAAAGCCCAGGCTCCATTGGTCGCCTGCCTTGCCAGCGAGGGCACCGATTGCGAGTGACCCTAAATACCACAAGGGGTTGAGGAGGCTGGTATGGCCGCCGAGTTCATGACAGCGGCGTTCACACCAATCCAGATGGTCGTTTTCCTCGATCGCTGCCCGTTCCATCTTGTCACGGACATCGTCCAGCTTGGCCGTCAGGGCCTGGCCCTGATAGAGGGCTTGAGCCGAGACCTCTCCGGCGTGGTTGACCCGCATGAGCGCGGCAGCGCGTCTGGCCTCGTCGGCAGCTAGAGTCGAGTCTTCTTCAATGCCGGCAGCGGGATCCGAGCGTTCGCTGATCTGAGGGCGTCCGAAGACGGTGCGCAGTCCGCGATCGATTTGCAGGAGCGCGTCGTCGATAGGCGTGTAGTTGCGACCTTCCATTCCCGGAAAGATACAGTATACTCATGCGGATGCAAAGGGACGATACGGATGGCCGCGATTGCGGGTGATCCTGCACAACGGGTTGGGTGCTGATATAATCTTTCGGGCGCACGGCGTCATGCGTAGAATTCAGGGGGCAAAATGACGATCAAGGAAGCACATTTCAATATGATCGAGCAGCAGATCCGTACCTGGGATGTGCTGGATCCGATGGTGCTGGAGCTTCTGACCCAGGAGGCGCGCGAGGATTTCGTGCCCGAGGCCTATCAGGGCCTCGCTTATGCCGATCTGGCCATTCCGCTCGATCACGGCGAGGTTATGATGCACCCGGTTGTTGAGGCCAGGATGCTGCAGGCCCTGGAGTTGCATCCCACGGATAAGGTGCTTGAGATCGGTACCGGTAGCGGATATGTCACGTCCCTGCTTGCACATGCAGTTCATCATGTCACCAGTGTTGAGATCCATGAGGGCATGAGCAAGGCGGCCGGCGCGCGCCTCAAGGCCAACGGTATCAAGAACGTCGAACTGCAAGTCGGTGATGCGTCTAGGGGTTGGGGCGGTGACGCGCTTTACGACATCATTGTCGTTACCGCGAGCACCCCTGTCCTGGCGGATGCATTCCGTATGGCATTGAATCGCGGTGGGCGGCTATTTGCCGTCATCGGTCAGTCGCCGCTCATGGAGGCGACGCTGATTCGCAGGACCGACGAGAATGACTGGGAGCAGCGTGCCCTCTTCGAAACCGACGTGCCCGCGCTTGTGAACGCGCCCCAACCGGCCGGTTTCGTGTTCTAGCTAGCCCCGATATTTGTTTACCCCTGGCGACCACAAGAGGTGGTTGGTCCTTCGTTTTTGAGTCGGATATTCATAATGAGTCGTAAACTGCAATTCCTGACCTTGGTCCGTCGAGGCCGTTTAATGATGCTCGGTCTGGCGCTCGTCGGGACGATCTACGCGCCCCTTGCGGCGGCGACCGACCTGGCGACGGTCTACGAACAGGCTCGCCAAAATGACCCACAGTTCCTGGCCGCTGCCGCTCAGCGTATGGCGGCGATGGAGGCGCGCCCCCAGGCGCTTGCCCGCTTGCGCCCCGACATCAACTTTGCTGCCGGCATCTCGCGCTCCCGAAGCGAGCTCTTGAGCGTGTTGCCCGGCGACGTATTCACCAGCGCCTTTCGCACCGTGAATCCGACCTATTTCAATACCAAGACCTACTCGGTGACCCTTGGTCAACCGATCTATCATCACGACCTCTGGGTGCAACTCAAGCAGGCCGATAAACGCGTCGCGAAGGCTGAGGCCGAATACGCTGCCGCCGGACAGGCGCTTGTGACCCGAGTGGCGGAGCGCTATTTCAATATTCTGGCTGCCGAGGACGCGGTGCGGTTTGCGACCGCGGAAGAGGATGCCAACCGCCGTCAGCTGGATCAGGCCCAGCAGCGCTTCGATGTGGGGCTGGTCGCGATCACGGATGTCCACGAGGCGCGTGCTGGCCGCGACTTGGCTCGGGCGCGCACCATTGTGGCGAAGAACCGGCTGATCAGTGCCCGGGAGTCACTACGTGAGCTGACCGGGTCCCCCGTCGAGGATCTATCTGGCGTCGATGCGGCAGTGAAGCTTGATAGTCCCGCTCCTGCCGATGTCGAGGCTTGGACCCGGCGTGCACTCAAGCAGAACCTGCAGATTGAGGCTAGCGAGCTGTCATTGGAGATCGCGGCCGAGGAGATTAAGTCCAGACGGTCAGGGTATTACCCGTCGCTGGATCTGAACCTGTCGCATCAGTATCAGGATAGCAAAGACCCGATTTTCGGCAATGAAAACCAGACCAGTGCGATCGGCTTGCAGCTCACCGTGCCTATTTATCAGGGCGGCGCGACCAACTCCAGAGTCAGCGAAGCGGTCCAGCTGCAGGAACAGGCGCGCCAGGCTCTCGAGCAGCAACGCCGGGTTGTCCTGCGTCAGACACGGGATGCCTATCTGACGGTGCTGGCCAATATCGACCAGGTTGAGGCCCTAAATCAGGCGCGGATCTCCGCGCAGAGCGCGCTTGATGCCACCGAGGCCGGCTTCAATGTGGGTACGCGGACTACCGTCGATGTCCTGGATGCGCGTCAGAACGTCTTTCGTGCCCAAAGGGACTTGGAGCGGGCGCGCTATGACTACTTGTTGAATTCGTTGCGCCTCAAAGAGGCCGCCGGCTCTCTGTCGGGTGAGGATGTTCAGGCGATCAACCACTGGTTCAGCGTCCCGGCCGCGCAACGATAAGCCCTCCTGATTCGGGAAGGGACGCTTGGTCGCTGCCTATCCGCGTGGGCTGCTCTGCCTTGGGGTTCAGCGTCTCAGCAGTTCGGTGATTAGTGTCATCGTCCGGGGTAGGGCGCCCTGGCTTGACTCGAAAACCGCGTGGGCGCGTTCCGCCAAGCCTGCTCGGCGCCGGGGATCGTTGAGCAGAATAATGACCTGTTTTGCCAGGGATTGCGCGTCCGTGACCTGAATGGCCGCATCGGCGCCAAGCATGTTTTGACTGATTTCATCGAAATTGAACATATGTGGCCCGAGCAGGATCGGGCAGCGCAGGGCGGCCGGTTCGATGACGTTGTGGCCACCGCGCGGAATAAGGCTGCCGCCGACGAAGGCGAGGTCGGCGGCAGCGTAGAGATCCAGAAGCTCGCCCATGGTATCCCCGAGGAAGACATCGCAGTCTGGCGCCGTGCCCTGGTTCCGCGATGCACTACGCCTGACGACATGATAACCCTTGGCGCTGCACAGATCGGCCACTCCGGCGAAACGCTCTGGATGGCGAGGCGAGATGACGAGCAGCAGGTCTGGAATTGTGCGACGAACCATCGCAAGGGCCTCAAGGATCTGTTCCTCTTCGCCCTCATGCGTACTGGCAGCGAGCCAGACCGGCCGAGGGTGGGTTGGGTCGTGATGCCAAAGCGTGCGTAGCGCTACAAGGTTTTGCGAAAGGCGTTCCGGCAAAGGGAAATCGAACTTGATATTGCCGGTCTCTACAATCGACTCCTTACGGGCGCCGATCAGGACGAAGCGCTCGGCATCCTTGACGCCCTGGGCGGCGATCCTCTGACAGCAGGCTAGGGTCTCCGCTGCAAATCCGCGAAATCGCGCGTAGCGATCCGCAGAGCGTTGTGACAGGCGCGCGTTAGCCAGCATCAGCGCGATCCCATGTCGCTGGCAGGCGTGAAAGAGGTTGGGCCAGATCTCCGTCTCCATGACGATCACTAGGGCTGGACGGCTTCTGGATATGAATCGCCGAATAGGACCGGGCATGTCATAAGGTATGTAGGCATGATGCACTCTATCGCCGAAGGCGGCAGTCACCCGGTCTGACCCGGTCGGCGTGGTGGTGGTCATGACGATTGGGAAATCGGGGTGTTTATCGAGGATGGCCTCCGCGAGGGGGAGGGCAGCCATGACCTCCCCAACGGATACGGCATGTATCCAGATGGTGGGTCGGTCAGATCTCCATGTTCCGAAGCCCCAGCGTTCCCACCAGCGTCGCCTGTAGGCCGGGGCCTGACGGCTGCGCCAGAGCAGCCGTGCCGTCAGCAGCGGGCTGATCAAGTACAGCAACAGCGTATAGCCCCAACGCCACAAGGCGGACATGGATCAGGCGCCCGTTGAGGAAGAAGCGCCTGACAGCGCGATTCCGCGTTCACCCAGACGGGTGCGGATTAGATCGGCGACGCGTGCGGTCTCGTCTTGAACGGGGGCAGTCCAGGGTTCCAGGCGGTCCGCGAAGCGGCGCGTGATCCCGGCTTGTTGCAGTCGTTCCTGAAAGGCCGCCAAACGGCGCGCTTCGCCCGCCAGAGGGAGTGTATAGACGGGGTGGCCGCTCGCGCATGCCTCCGAGACCATCGATACTGAATCCTCGGTAGCGAGGATGAAGTCGGCCAAGGCGAGCATGCCCATGTACGGGTTTTCGCCATTGCCACTCCATATCAGTGTGTCGTCGCTGCTTAGGCGATCCCGGATCAGGGCGGTGTTCTCCGCACCCGTGCGCCGGGAGGTCGTAACGATAAGACCTGCTCCATAGTTGTGACGCAGTCGGTCCAGGCGTTCGGTGAGTTGGCGGCACTCATCCAGAGGAAAAGGCTGCTTGCGGGTGCGGCCGCCGATGAGAACGGCGACCAGCGGTCGCGGCAAGGCAGCAAACGGCTTGGCGAAGTGCCGCGCGGCCTCGTCGAGTTTGGCCTTTGTGATGTGGTGGAGCGCAAGCTCGGTCGGAAAGACGTTGTCACCCCGAATGGGATCATGACCCATGGGCACGATCATGTCGAAGTGCCGGGCCGCGATCCTGGGGTCCTGGATATGGACGGTAAATGTCCTGCCCTGACTATGTTTGCGGATAGCGATGGAAAGCGGAGTGCTTCGTCGACCGCAAGTGATGAGCAGGTCCGGCCAGGGTGGCGCCAGCGGGGCACTATCGGATGTAAGCCCTCTGAGCGCGCCGGGGCACAGATGCCCTGGCAGCCAGCTCCAGGGCCGTCGTGGGCGGGAAACCTTCGCGACATAGGGCAGACCGACGGCCTCGGCGAGCCCGGTGACCTGGCTCGCCATGCCGGCCTCTCCCGTGGTCAGCGTCCAGCAAACGGCTCCCGACACCTGGCCTAAACGTCCGTACTGAACCTAAACATCCTTACTGAACAGGGTCGTTAGGGAATGCCAACTCGTGCCGGCTGCGCCACTCGGGGATGACGTAGTTGATGATGATGGACTTGCGGACGCCGCCCTTCATGGGGCGGCGCTCGAAGCCATGCCAGGTATGGTCGCTGGGGACGAAGATCAGGCCCTTATTGAAGCCAAACGGGGCCTGACCGAAAAAGCGGTCCTTATTATAATAGATTGACGTGCCCCACTCTTCGCCACCCGGGCAGGTGGTGTAACCCACCAGCATGGTGAATTTTTTGGCGCCGATGTCCGTGTGCGGCTCAAGCCAGAAATTTTCGCCATCCTGGCAATATTCGATACGCAGATAGTTACCGGACAGGGATACGTCGAAGGTCGTCTCAATGGCCCTTACGACCTCGGGGGACTGAAAGGCATCTGTGACATTTTTCACGACCGGGTAGCGTTCACGGTTCTCGGCCGAGAAGAACTGGCGCAGTGAATTGTGGGTCTCGCGCCTGCCGTCGGTATCGTCAACATGCGGGACCGGGAAGGGCAGCTCGGCTATGGCCATGGCATCGTCCTCCGGAAGGCAGTTGCTGACATGCCAGTGGCGATAAGGGATGTCCTGGGATTGGCAATCCTTCAGGCATTGCAGGACGGTATTCTTCATGGATTGGATATCTGCCACAGCAACCTCTTGAAATGCAGGAATTGATAAGGTTTGGGGCGCCGGCCCGTGACCCTGTTCGGTCGCGAATGCGGCCGTCAGCCTTTGCTTATAACGCCTAGCCAATTTGCTGTCAAACTGCTGCTATGGCTTGTTTACCGTCAGGACGGGGCATCGGATTGGGTCCTTATCGGCAAAAAATCGTGTTGAATTGGCTCAGGGGTATTTATTTATGATGGAAATTTAGTAGAATACCCCGTTTTTCGGTGGCCGGGCTTGACTAATATCCGGGCTTGGCGGCTAGCATCGGCGAGAGCCAATTGAGGTTAATAGGTTATGGTAAGTATTCGTTTATCACGGGGCGGCGCTAAGAAGCGCCCTTTTTATCACGTCGTCGTTACGGACAGCCGCAATGCGCGTGACGGCCGCTTTATAGAGCGGATCGGTTTTTTCAATCCCATCGCCAAGGGGAACGAAGAGCGTTTGAAGATCGATCGCGAGCGTTTTGAGCATTGGGTTGGCAAGGGCGCCCAGGCATCCGAGCGCGTCGCCGGCCTGGTCAAACAGATGGAAGCCGCGTAAGGGCGTTTGCCGGTCGTCTCCGGGCGGCCTAGTCATCGCTGCTACGCTACTGCGGTACGCTCGATATGGTCGCAATGCCTGGGGATACGGACCCCGGGAAATTGAACCCGGTGGAGATGATCCTGCTGGGCAGCATTTCGGGCGTCTTCGGGATCAAGGGCTGGGTCAAGGTCTTTTCGCATACGGAGAATCGTGCCGGCATCGCCGACTACGATCCTTGGTATCTCAAGTTTCGCGGGGAGTGGCTGACGATTCGTGCCCTAGAGGCGAGGGCTCAGGGCAAAGGCGTGGTGGCCCGGCTCGAAGGGGTCGATGACTGCAATGCTGCCGAGGCGTATATCGGTGCCGAGATCTATATCCGGCGCGATCAGCTACCGGCGGCGCAGGCGGGCGAAGTCTACTGGATCGATCTCGAGGGCCTGCGGGTCGTCAATCTTGAGGGTGACGAGCTTGGTGTCGTGGACTATTTGTTCGATTGCGGCGCCAATGATGTGCTGGTGGTCAAGGGTGACCGGGAGCGTCTGATCCCCTATATCAAGGAATGGGTCATCGTTGAGGCCAACCTCGATAGCGGCGTGCTGACCGTGGACTGGGATAAAGACTTTTGAACCGGATCGATGTCGTCACTCTTTTTCCTGAGATGGTGACGTCCATGGCCGGGTTTGGCGTTACAGGTCGGGCGGTACGTGACGAACGGCTTGGATTGAGGTGTTGGAATCCGCGTGATTTCACACATGATCGTCACCGTACGGTCGATGATCGGCCGTATGGCGGCGGTCCGGGCATGGTCATGATGGTTCAGCCCCTGCGGGATGCGATTCGTGCCGCCAGGGCGGATAAAGATGGCCAGAGTCGGGTCGTGTACTTGTCGCCTCAGGGTCGCAGAATGGTTCAGGCGGATGTACAGCGCTGGGCTGTGGATGAGACCAGAATGATCCTGGTGGCCGGGCGCTACGAAGGGATCGATGAGCGGGTACTCGAAACCGATGTGGATGAAGAACTGTCCATCGGTGATTACGTGCTCAGCGGCGGCGAACTCGCGGCCCTGGTCCTGATCGACGCGCTGGCGCGTTTGATCCCGGGTGTGCTGGGGCATGATCAGTCCGCCGAGCTGGATTCGTTTAGCGACGGTCTGCTCGAGTGTGGCCACTATACGCGGCCGGAGGTCGTCGATGGGTCGCGGGTGCCCGTGGCCCTGCTCAGCGGGGACCATGCGAGAATCGCGCGCTGGCGACTGAAACAGTCGCTTGGGCGGACATGGCGGAAACGCCCTGAACTGCTTGAGACAATGGAGCTGGATGCCGAGCGCAAGGCCTTGTTGGCTGAATATGTAAAAGAATTCGAAGGCCCTGGACAGGGCTAGAATGCTAAGGACCCTTTGATTAATTTGGGGCGTTCAAGACGTCCGTCCATGGATGAATCAGAGGGATCCTAAACAGATAGCGTCGTTGCGCCGATGGGGCCGACGGCAATTAACCAGGAGTTTTTTATGAGCAACATCATCGAGCAGATCGAAGTCGAACAGATGACCCGCGAGGTGCCTGCCTTCGCGAGCGGTGATACGGTCGAGGTCAAGGTCAAGGTCAAAGAGGGCGAGCGTGAGCGTCTGCAGTCGTTTGTCGGTGTCGTCATCGCGAAGCGTAATCGGGGCCTGAATTCGTCTTTTACGGTACGTAAGATCTCTCATGGCGAGGGTGTCGAGCGTGTCTTCCAGACCTACAGTCCAGCCATCGACAGCATCACGGTACAGCGTCGGGGCGACGTCCGTCGTGCCAAGCTGTATTACCTGCGCGCACTGCGTGGTAAGAAGGCCCGTATCAAAGAGAAGCTCTGATCCCGGATTATCTCCGGCCTGGATAGATCCTTGCGGATCCCCGTCTGACGTGAACCAGGGCGACCGGACCGTTCTGGGGCATTTTCTCGACAGCTTGTGGATGGAGCGTGGGCTTAGCCGCAACACGCTCCAGGCCTACGGCAATGACCTCCGGGGCCTTTCGGTGTGGCTGGAGAAGCGCCATCAGGGACTTTTGACCGCGACCCGGATTGATATCCTTGAATATCTCGCCCATCGGGTCCAGATGGGCGCAAGTCTGAGGACCAGTGCGCGTCTCTTGTCCAGCATTCGCCGCTTCTACGCATTGCAGATCCGCGATGCGCGTATCCAGGAAGACCCCAGCCGCGATATCGATGCCCCCAAGCTGGGGCGTCCCCTGCCGGATAGTCTGTCCGAGGACGAGGTGGAACGTCTGCTGGCGACGCCTGACTGCGGGGACTGTCTGGGGCTTCGAGACCGGGCCATGCTGGAACTCCTGTATGCCAGTGGGCTTCGGGTGTCCGAGTTGGTCGAATTGACGCAGCAGCGTCTTCATCTCGATCAGGGGATTGTGCGTATCCAGGGTAAGGGCGGTAAGGAACGGCTGGTCCCTATCGGCGAGGTGGCGCTCGATTGGGTCGAGCGATATCTTGCCGAGTCCCGGCCCGTCCTGCTCGGTGACACCAAGTGCGACGTCCTTTTTTTGACCAAACGCAGGGCAGGAATGACGCGGCAGGCATTTTGGCATTTAATAAAACGCTATGCCCTACTGGCTGGGATCCAGACTCACCTGACCCCACATACGCTACGTCACGCCTTCGCCACTCATTTGCTCAATCATGGCGCCGATTTGAGGGTTATTCAGATGTTGCTTGGCCATAGCGATCTCTCTACCACCCAGATCTATACCCATGTGGCGCAGGCGCGGTTGCAGGAGCTGCACAAACGCCATCATCCCAGAGGTTAGTCGCGGTCGATGCGGTTACCACTGCATCCTACAAGCTACTGGCATGAATCCTTCTAGCGCACGCATAATACTTTAGTAAAACGCTATGGATTTATTTTTCTATCGTTTTGGCATAGAATCGTTGTCAGACTTCAACACATTCAGAGGCAATAAGACTATGGATATCATGGACACCATTCGCGCCCAGGTCGAGGGCAATCCGATCGTTCTTTACATGAAGGGCACCCCGCAGTTTCCGATGTGTGGTTTTTCCGGTCAGACGGTCCAGGCCCTTAAGGCCTGCGGCGCAGAGTTCTCTCACGTCAACGTGCTCGAAAACCCGGATATCCGCCAAAACCTGCCGCGTTACGCCGATTGGCCGACCTTCCCTCAATTGTATATCAACGGCGAGCTGATCGGCGGTTGCGATATTGTCATGGAGCTCTACCAGAGTGGCGAACTCAAGGCGCTCGTGGCGGTTGCCGGTCACTAGTCCGTTCCGATAGCGCCCATCGACAGGCCTCGAGGGGCAGGCCTATTTTGCAGGCCGATCTGAAACGGTTACACTCGCGGTTTTATTTTGGAATCCCGCACGCGAGAGGCCTGCATCATCCATGAGTACTGTCTACGACGCGTCTGCCATTGAGGTCCTGACCGGCCTTGAACCTGTCCGCAAACGGCCGGGTATGTATACCGATACCAGCCGGCCCAACCATCTGCTGCAAGAGGTGGTCGACAACAGTGTCGATGAGGTCCTTGCCGGACATGCCGAGCGGATCGATGTCATCCTGCACGAGGACGGCTCGATGGAGGTCTCGGACGATGGCCGAGGCATGCCCGTTGATATCCATCCCGAGGAGGGCCTGCCGGGTGTCGAGGTCATCCTGTCGCGCCTGCATGCCGGCGGCAAGTTTTCTCAGCGCAATTACCAGTTCTCAGGCGGTCTGCATGGTGTCGGCGTCTCGGTGGTCAATGCCTTGTCGTTGCGTCTAGAGGTCGCGATCCGGCGCGGTGGTGAGGTCTACAACATGGCCTTCGCCAACGGCGACAAGGTTGAGGACCTGCATGTAACGGGTCGCGTCGGTCGTCAGAATACCGGGACCACTGTGCGTTTCTGGCCTGACCCCCATTTTTTTGATAACCCCCATTTCAGTCTCTCCCATCTACGCCACCTGTTGCGCGCCAAGGCCGTGCTTTCGCCGGGTCTGCACATCACCTTCACGGACCGCAAGGCCGAGACCCAGGAGGAATGGCATTACGAGAACGGCATCCGCGACTATCTCATGGCGGCCGTGGCCGATCTCGAATGCCTGCCCGAGGCACCCTTCGAGGGCCATATGGATGGCCAGAGCGAGGCCGTAGACTGGGCAGTGGCCTGGCTGCCCGAGGGTGGTGAACTCCTGACCGAGAGCTATGTCAATCTCGTTCCGACCATCCAGGGCGGGACGCACGTCAACGGTCTGCGCACAGGCCTGACCGAGGCGATTCGCGAGTTCTGCGAGATCCGCAACCTGTTGCCGCGTGGCGTCAAAATTGCCCCCGAGGATGTCTGGGAGCGTTGCGCCTACGTATTATCGATGAAGATGCAGGAGCCCCAGTTCTCCGGTCAGACCAAGGAACGTCTGTCTTCGCGCAGCTGCGCCGCCTTCGTAACCGGCGTGGTCAAGGACAGCTTCAGTCTCTGGCTCAATCATCAGGTTGAGACTGCCGAGGCCATTGCGCAGATGGTCGTTGGACGCGCCCAGGCGCGTTTGAGGGCCGGCAAGAAGGTCGTGCGCAAGAAGGTTACGAGCGGTCCGGCCCTGCCCGGCAAGCTGGCCGATTGCAGCATGCAGGACCCGGCCATGTGCGAACTCTTTCTCGTTGAGGGTGATTCGGCGGGTGGCTCCGCCAAACAGGCCCGCGACCGTCAGTTCCAGGCCATCATGCCCTTGCGCGGCAAGATCCTGAATACTTGGGAGGTCGATGCGCTCGATATCCTCGGTTCGCAGGAGGTTCATGATATCTCGGTCGCAATCGGCGTCGATCCCGGCAGCACCGATGTCGGCCGCCTGCGTTACGGCAAGATTTGTATCCTGGCCGATGCCGACTCGGACGGCGCCCACATCGCGACCCTGCTCTGCGCCCTGTTCGTGAGGCACTTCCCGGCGCTCGTCGCTGGCGGCCATGTCTTCGTAGCCATGCCACCCCTATACCGGATCGACATCGGCAACAGTGTCTACTATGCGCTGGACGACGATGAGCGTCAGGGCATCCTCGACCGGATCACCGCAGAGGGCCGCAAGGGCAAGGTGAACGTCCAGCGTTTCAAAGGCCTGGGCGAGATGAACCCGATGCAGTTGCGGGAGACGACAATTGCCCCGGACAGTCGCAGACTCGTCAGGCTGACGGTCGCGACGGGTGATGACACCATGACCTTTATGGATATGCTGCTCGCCAAGAAGCGTTCGGCGGATCGCCGCACTTGGCTTGAACAAAAGGGCGACTTGGCCCAGGTTTGATGTTTTATGAAAATAATTGAAGGTTGATGCCTGAATGAGCACCCTGACACTTGATTTCGAGGGCGTGGAGGACAAGTCCGTCAAGGACTTCACCGAGAAGGCCTATCTGGAATACTCGATGTATGTGATTCTGGACCGGGCCCTGCCGCATATCGGTGACGGCCTCAAGCCCGTGCAGCGTCGTATCGTCTATGCGATGTCCGAGCTTGGCCTGAGCGCCACGGCCAAGTATAAAAAGGCCGCGCGCACGGTCGGTGACGTCCTCGGCAAGTTTCATCCCCATGGCGACTCGGCCTGCTATGAGGCCATGGTCCATATGGCCCAGCCTTTTACCTACCGCTACCCGCTCATCGATGGTCAGGGTAACTGGGGTGCGGCGGACGACCCGAAGTCTTTCGCGGCCATGCGCTATACCGAGGCCCGGCTGTCGGCCTTCGCCCAGGTGCTGCTGTCCGAAGTCGGCGACGGGACCGTCGATTGGGTGCCCAATTTCGACGGCACGCTTGAGGAACCCCGTGTCCTGCCCGCGCGTCTGCCCAACGTCTTGCTCAACGGGGCCAGCGGTATTGCAGTCGGCATGGCGACCGATATCCCACCGCACAACGTTCGCGAGGTGGTTGCAGCCTGTATCCATCTGCTCGAACACCCGAAGGCGACCAACGAGGAACTTGGCGCTTTCGTACAGGGCCCGGACTATCCGACCCAGGCCGAGATCGTGACCCCGCGCGCTGACATCGCGAACATGTACGAGACGGGGCGCGGCAGTATCCGCATGCGCGCCCGTTACGTAATGGAACAAGGCGATATCATCATCGACGCGCTGCCACACCAAGTCTCCGGGGCCAGGGTGCTCGAACAGATCGCGGCCCAGATGAACGCGCGAAAGCTGCCTCAGGTCGAGGACCTGCGCGATGAATCGGACCATGAGAACCCGATCAGGCTCGTCATCGTGCCGCGTTCGAACCGTATCGATTATGAGGGCCTGATGTCGCATCTATTCGCGACCACGGACCTCGAGACCAACTATCGCGTCAATATGAACATGATCGGCCTCGATGGTCGTCCGGGCGTGCGCGGGTTGGGTGCGGTCTTGACCGAGTGGTTGAATTTTCGTCGCGAGACAGTGCGCCTGCGTCTACGGCACCGACTGGATAAGGTCAGCGAACGCCTGCATATCCTCGACGGCCTGCTGATCGCCTTCTTGAATATCGATGAGGTCATCGCGATCATCCGAAATGAGGATGACCCCAGGCAAGCCATGATGGTCCGTTTCGGACTCAGCGAGCGCCAAGCCCACGCCATCCTGGAGATCCGTTTGCGTCAACTCGCCAAGCTCGAAGAGATCAAGATCCGTGGCGAACAGGCCGAGTTGACTAAGGAGCGCAAGTCGCTGGAGGCGATCCTGGGTTCCGAGCGCCGCATGACAACCCTGCTCAGGGAGGAGCTGCAGGCGGACGCCGAGCAATATGGTGACGATCGCCGTTCACCGTTGGTGGATCGCGCACCGGCGCGCGCCATGTCCGAGTCTGACATTCTGCCGACCGAGCCCATGACGGTCGTGATCTCGAAAAAGGGTTGGGTGCGGGCCGGTAAAGGTCATGATCTCGATGCCGAGGCCTTGGCCTACAAGGCCGGGGACGGTCTCCTATGCGCCGTCCGTGGTCGCAGCAACCAAAACGTTGTGCTGTTCGATGATCAGGGCCGTGCCTATACCCTGCAGATTCATACGCTGCCGTCGGCGCGCGGCCATGGCGAACCCCTGACAGGGCGGTTGTCGCCCCCTCCGGGCGCACACTTCGTTGCGGCCCTCGTGAGCGATACCGAGGATCGTTTCCTGCTCGCCTCGGACGCCGGTTATGGCTTTATCGCCCAAGGGGATGCGCTGTCGGTACGCAGCAAGGCCGGTAAAGCTGTGTTGACCCTGCCCTCGGGCGCGGGGTTGATGACGCCTGCGTCGGCTCCTCGAGATCCAGAGGCTGAAGTTGCCGTTGTCGATAGCGAGGGCCGTTTCCTGGTGTTCCCGGCCGCTGACCTGCCGGAACTCGCTCGCGGCAAGGGTGTGCGGCTCATGGGCGTGCGGCCAGCAGATCAGGAATGTATTGTCGCGCTGACCGTGATTTCCAAGGGCGGTGCCGTGATCATCCAGGCGGGGAAACGACACATGCGGCTTGGGGCCGGGGAATTGGAGCCCTACCGTGGCGCTCGTGGTCGTCGGGGTAGCCGCTTGCCACAGGGTTTCCGCAAGGTCGACGCGCTGCTGGCCGAGTCCTGAGTTCCGGTGGTTTGACGGCATGATGCCAGCGTCCGGTCCAGGCATGTTGATCCTTGCCTCGCATTCGCCACGTCGGCGGCAGCTCCTGAGCCAGATTGGTGTTGCCTTAGAGGTCATGCCGGCTGAAATAGACGAGCGGCCGCGAACCGCCGAGGCGGCCGAGGACTATGTGCGCCGTCTGGCCGCTGAAAAGGCGAGTGCCGTCTTTTCGAGCCCCGCAGTGGTGGGCGCTCGTTTGGTGCTGGCGGCCGATACGGTCGTGGTCATTGATGACGAGATTCTGGGTAAACCGGCCAATCGATCCGACGGAATTGCGATGTTAGGTCGTCTGTCAGGTCGGCGACATACGGTCCTGACGGCCTTGCATCTAATGGGCCCGGATGGCGTGGAGCGCGCTCGTTTGAATCGCAGCCAAGTCGACTTTCGTGCCCTGGCCCCCGGTGAGGCTGAGGCCTATTGGGCGACGGGTGAGCCCGTCGACAAGGCCGGGGGGTATGCCATTCAAGGGGTCGGCGCGGTCTTTATCGAGTCCATTCAGGGCAGCTATACAGGGATCATGGGCCTGCCCCTGCACGATGTCTCGGTTTTGCTGTCACATTATGGTATTAAATTGCTATCGGGAGTCTCCCTGCATAATGAATGAGAATAAGGCCGTATGAGTGATGAGATCCTGGTCAATGTGACCCCTCAGGAGACGCGGGTCGCCATCGTAGAAAATGGCCTCCTTCAGGAAGTTTATATCGAGCGCAGCAGTCGCCGGGGGCTGGTCGGCAGTATCTACAAGGGGGTCGTACAGCGGGTCCTGCCGGGCATGCAGGCGGCCTTTATCGATCTGAATCTAGAGCGGACGGCCTTTCTGCACGAGTCCGATATTCGTCCGGTTTACGGCGACGATGGCGTTGAGGTCGATCGTGATATCAGCGCCAAACTGCGCGAAGGGCAGGACGTCCTGGTCCAGGTTATCAAGGACCCGCTGGGCAGCAAGGGCGCGCGCCTGACGACCCACATCTCGATCCCGTCCCGCTATCTTGTCTATATGCCGGGTGCTAGCAGTGACGGCATATCCCAGCGGATTGAGGATGAGGCGGAGCGTCAGCGTCTCAAGGACCTCATGGAGGAACTGCGCGCTGAAGATGAAGAGCCCGGATTTATTGTCAGGACCGCCGCCGAGGGCGCAAGCCGCGAGGCCCTGGCCAGTGACCGGGCGTTCCTGAAAAAGGTCTGGGCTTCGGTCCAGAATGCCGCCACCGCGGCATCCACGCGCAGCCTCGTACGCGAGGCCATGCCGCTCGTTGTCGGTGTACTGCGAGATCTCCCTGAGGCGGAGATCTATAAGGTCAGGATTGACTCGCGTGAGACCCATCGAATGGTCTTGAACTTCGTCGAGACGTTCATCCCGGAACTACTGCCGCGCATCGAGCACTACCCTGGCGAGCGACCGATCTTCGATCTCTACTCGGTGGAAGATGAGATCAATCGCGCCCTCAGCAAACGCGTACAGCTCAAATCCGGCGGCTATCTCTATATTGAGCAGACTGAGGCCATGGTCACGGTCGATGTCAATACCGGTACCTATGTCGGCCAGCGTAACCTTGAGGAGACCATCTTCAAGACCAACCTGGAGGCTGCCCAGGCCATCGGACGTCAATTAAGGCTGCGCAACTTGGGCGGGATCATCATCCTGGACTTTATCGATATGAAGGAATCCGCGCACAAGGAACAGGTCCTGCGCGCCCTGACCAATAGCATGAAAAACGACCGCGCGCGTCATCATATTTGTGAGGTCTCCGCGCTGGGGCTCGTCGAAATGACGCGTGAGCGGACTCGGGAGAGCTTGGGACATATACTCTGTGAACCTTGTTCGGTTTGCGGTGGACAGGGCGTCGTCAAGACGCTCGAAACGATTTGTTACGAGATATTCCGAGAGCTGTTGCGTGAGGCGCGACAATTCGATGTGGGACAGTATCTTATCCTGGCCGCCGTTGAGGTCGTCGATCGACTCCTCGAAGAGGAATCCAACAGTATCGCCGAACTGGAGGCCTTTATCGGTCGCCCGATAAAGCTCCAGGCCGAGCCCCTGTACGTCCAGGATCAGTTCGATGTCGTTCCCATGTGACCTTTTTTGTGCGGTAGCCGGACCTTGTTTGGTTTGGACCGCGCCATCGGCCCCGCTGTGAGCTGAATTCAATGCGATACACCTTGAGGCGATGTTGGCATCTGACCGCTGAGGTCATCATCGTCGCCGCGATCCTCGTGACCGCGCTGCGCTTCACGCTGCCCATGCTCAATGATTACCGCCAATACCTGGCGGCGGAGCTGGGTATTGGCATCGGTCAACCGGTGTCTATCGGGCACCTTGCCGCGAGCTGGCACGGCATGGGGCCGCTGCTGATCCTGAATCAGGTCCATATCTATGCCCCTGACAGCACCACCGACTTGCTTAGAGCCGACGACGTTAAGATAGGGCTAAACCTCTGGCAGAGCCTTTTCAGCGCGTCGCTGGTCTTTGATCAGATCGAGATGTCGGGCGCCGAATTCACTCTCGTTCGAGAGACCGATGGGCGCATCGGTCTCGAGGGGTTTACGGATGCCGGTGACGTTGATTCCGCTACCGCTACCGCAACGGAGAGCGGCGACGCCTTTATCCGCTGGTTGTTTGAGCAGGGCGCCATCACGGTGCGGGAATCGGATATCCGTTGGATCAACAAGGCGCGTCAGGGGCATCCGAAGCTCATGCGTCATGTCAACCTGGAATTGTCCAATGATGGTAGACGCCACCAAATTGAGGGAGACATTCGCCTGAGTTCCGATGTGCATCCCGATGTCCGTTTTTCGTTGGATTTGCTAGGTGATGTAACCAAACCGGGCTGGGACGGCCGGGGTTACCTGGAATCTTTGGGGGTGAACCTGGTCCCCTGGCTTGAAGGTCGGCGTATCTCCGGCTTCACGTTGACCTCAGGGAAGGTCGGTATGCGGCTTTGGTTGAGATGGAAATCGGGACGGCTACAGGATGGGCACGGTCGTTTCGTGGCTGCTGGCCTCGATATTAGAGGACGACAACTGCCTGATGTTGATGGGGGAAGTGGCGCAGCCCCGGCGTTGAAATGGAGGCAATTGGCCGGTTCGGTCGCGTGGCGGCGCCTTGAACAGGGGTGGGCCCTGTCTCTACCGGACCTTCAGGTCGATGACGCCCCCGCTCAGGCAGCCGTGACGATTACGGCGCAAAAGACCGACTCAGACGCCGTGTTCGAGGTGTACGCGGATCGACTGGGACTCAAGGGGCTGCTAGATTGGGTCCGCGTGAGCGGCCGGATCCCGGCGTCCCTGGGGCCGGCGCTCAAGAACTCTGGGATCGATGGCCGTTTGGATGCGGTTCACCTGAGTTATCGTGACGGGGCCTCTCCAGCGTTTGCGATCAAGGGCGGCTTTTCTGAGCTTCGATCTGACGGTGATGATGTGCTGCCGGGTTTTGATCATCTGTCCGGGAGCTTTGTCGCTGACGACGAGACCGGAGCACTGCAGTTCGACCTCAATGATACGGCCGTTACGATATCCTCCCTGTTTCGTAATCCCATACCGGTTACCAGCCTGTCAGCCGGACTCAGCTGGCAGCGCGACGCCCAAGGTCTTGTCCTGGCGGTCAACGATTTCAAGTTGAATAACGAGGACCTTAATGTGCGAGGCGGCCTGGGTGTCGTGTGGCCCAAGGGTGGCAAGCCAGACCTCAGCATCCACCTGGACGCAAAGTCCGACGGAGGCGTGGCGCATACATCTAGATACCTCCCGGCCAAGATCATGGCGAAAGATGCCGTTGAGTGGCTCGATCAAGCACTGATCGGTGGTGATGTGACGCGCGCCACCGTCGTCTTTGACGGGCCGGTGGCGCAATTCCCCTTTGAGCATGGCGGCGGCCGTTTCGGTATCCAAGTGGCGCTTCATGACGGCGTTCTCGATTTTGCGCCAGGGTGGCCCAGGGTCGACGGGATCGAGGCGGATTTGGCGTTCGCGGGACACGGTCTCAAGATCTCGGCGCGGCATGGTGAGAGTCTCGGGCTTGCGATCCACGATGTATCTGTCGATATCACCGACCTATACGGCGCCAATCCCAATCTGAAATTGCACGGAAAGGCTGAGGGAACGACTCAGCAAGCGCTGGATTATGTCGTGAAAAGTCCGGTCGGCGAGATCTTGGGAGGCTTTGTGACGGGGACACGGGCGGCAGGCTCCAGCGACCTTGATCTGACCTTGGATGTCCCTCTGATGCATTCCTTGGACACCCAGGTCAACGGCCGCCTGGGATTTCATGACAGCAAACTCAATCTCGTCGACGCCGGACTTGAGGTCGAGGCCATTCAGGGGGCGCTGGCATTTACTGAAAGCGATGTTTGGGCTAAAGGCATCCGTGCCCGAATATTGGGTCTGGACAGCCGGGTCAATATCTCGCGTAAGACGGTGGGCAAGGGCCGCCGGGTTACGCGCATAGCGGCTGCTGGGCGCATTGATGCCCGGCAGATCGATGATATCTTGGGGACGGTCCCCGACCGACTCTTGTCTGGGGCAACTGGCTGGCGTGCGACCCTCGACCTCGCTGACGCCGAGGATACGACGGCGCAAGACTCATTATTACGAATTACTTCAGACCTCAAGGGCATGGCTGTGGCGATCCCTGATCCGCTGGCCAAGGCCGCGTCGATACCGAGCGCCTTTTCGTTGACGATGCGTCTGCCTCAGCGCCTGGACCGTCCGGTGGTAGTTAAATACGGGCGCTTTCTGTCCGGACTCCTCGATCTAGACGCTGAGATGCGGCTGCAGCGCGCGGATCTGCACTGGGGGGCGGGGCGTCCAGGGCTTGGGGAAAACGCGGGAGTTCGGATCACGGGCAGTTTGGATCGACTGGATCTGGACCCATGGTTGGCCCTGATCGAGCGGCCCGATCTGAGCAAGAGGCCAGTCAATCCAGGTAGCCAACTTACGAGTGTGGATGTTCAGATCGGCGATTTTTCCTTGTCCGGCCATCATCTCCCAGATGTTGATATTACCGGTAACCGACAGCGGGCCAGCTGGCGTTTCGTGATAAGGGGCCCCGAACTTGGTGGAGAGATCGAGGTGCCGATTCCTATTAAGGATAAGCCCATCCGGGTGGCGTTGGACCACTTGATCATTTCGGTTGAGCAGGACAGCTCGGGTGACGACCGAAAGAACGAGGGCGTTGGGGCGTCACCACGTCAGATTCCCGCGCTTGAGGTGACAAGCGATTCGTTGATCTATGCCGACATGCAGCTAGGTAGTATGAGACTCTCAACGGCCCCGAGTTCCGACGGCATGGACATCCGCGAACTTGTCTTTGAGCGGCCCGAATCCAGTTTTCATGTTCACGGGACATGGACGGAAAAAGACGGAACGCACGCCTCTGAATTCGCCATTCGTTTTTCGAGCAAGGATCTTGGGGGGACGTTCCAGGGTTTGAGTTTCCCTAATCTGATTAGTCAGGGGCACGGTGAGAGTTCGGCGACCATCCATTGGCCTGGGCGCCCCACTGACTTCACATGGCCTGCCTTGGGCGGACAGGTGAACGTATTGTTTCAGGACGGCCGCGTGTTGGAGATTGAGCCCGGGGCCGGGCGGATCGTCGGTCTGTTCAGTTTGCAGTCGCTGCCGAGGCGTTTATTCATGGATTTTAGTGATGTATTGCGTCGCGGGTATGCCTTCGACCGAATCGAGGGGGATCTCGATATCGATAGCGGGGTGGCCCGGACCCAGAACCTCTATCTGGATGGCCCGTCCGCACGCATCGAGATCAAGGGCGCTACGGACCTGGCCGCTAGGCAGTATGACCAGGATGTTATCGTGAGCCCGCATGTCGGTTCGGGATTGCCGGTTGCCGGGGCGTTGGCCGGGGGTCTGGGCGTGGGGGCGGCCGTCTTGATTTTTGAAAGGATATTTCAGCACGACCTTGCTAAGATGACGCGAGTCCACTATCACGTGACCGGGCCCTGGAGCGCGCCTGAAACGGTGACGGTGAGAGATAAGACGCGAGAAAAATGAAAACATTGAGTTGGTGCATTACGAGATGAATCGGATCGTCGCTATTCAAATGGCCTCAGGGCCGAACATCGGCGCCAACCTGATCGAGGTTGAGCGCTTGTTGGCTCAAGCCGTTGATTCGGGGGCGCAGCTGGTCGTCCTGCCGGAAAATTTCGCCATCATGGGTATGTCCGAAGCGGACAAGGTCAAGGCCGGTGAGACCGCGGGCAGCGGTCCGATGCAGGATTTCCTGTCTCGGATGGCGAAGCAGCATGGGGTTTGGATCGTGGGCGGGACTATTCCGCTTAAGACACCGGACCCTTGCAAGGTGTCGGCCTCGTGTCTGGTCTTCGACGAATCCGGTCAGTCCAAGGCGCGCTACGACAAGATCCATCTCTTCGATGTTCAGATTGAGGGTTCCGGAGAGGAATATACGGAATCCGCTACCATTGTGCCTGGGCATGGCGTCACGGTCGTGGATACCCCTTTGGGTCGCCTGGGCTTGGCGATATGCTATGACCTCAGATTCCCTGAGCTGTTTCGTTCCATGCTGGATTTGGGTGCGGAGATCATTGCGGTGCCGTCCGCTTTTACGGCCTATACCGGCAAGGCGCATTGGGAGAGCGTGATTCGAGCGCGGGCGATCGAGAACCAGTGCTATGTGGTGGCCTCCGCGCAGGGCGGCTATCATCTGAACGGACGTGAAACCTACGGCCACAGTATGATCGTTGATCCGTGGGGGACCATTCTTGACGAGCTTGCCAATGGTTCGGGGGTCGTTGGCGCCGAGATCGATTTGGGGCTTGTACGCAGAATCCGTGAGCGTTTCCCATCGATCAGTCACCGGCGATGGCAGAAACTTTCGAATGGCGACGAGACGGTATGAGTGATATCGATGCCCGCCGGGCGGGTACGCCATCGCTGGTCTCGATCCGTGATGTGAAGTTCGGTTACGGTTCGAGAAAGATCTTCGATGGCGTCGACATCGAGATCAAGCGCGGCGAGGTCACGACCATTATGGGACCCAGTGGCACAGGTAAGACAACCCTGCTGAGGCTCATTGGCGGGCAGATCAAGCCCCAGGCGGGCGAAGTCATCGTCGACGGCAGCCACGTGCCGAGGCTGTCGCGCCAAGAACTCTATGATCTCAGACGGCGGATCGGTCTCCTGTTTCAGACGGGGGCCCTGTTTACGGGGCTCAGCGTCTACGACAATGTGGCCTTCCCGCTTAGGGAACATACCCGCTTGCCCGAGAAACTCATTCGCAACATCGTTCTTATGAAGCTGGAGGCCGTGGGCCTGCGTGGTGCGCGGGATCTGATGCCTGCCGAGCTCTCGGGCGGCATGTCGCGTCGGGTGGCGTTGGCCCGTACTATCGCCCTGGACCCGATGATGATCATGTATGACGAGCCCTTCACCGGTCAGGACCCGATCACCGTTGGGGTCATCATGAAGCTGATCCGTCAGTTAAACGACACGTTGGGGTTGACCAGTATCGTGATTTCGCACGACGTCCACGAGGCCTCTTCAATTTCTGATTATCTCTACGTCCTCTCAGGCGGCAAGGTCGTCGGCGAAGGCGCTCCCGAGGCCATGAAGACCAATGAGTCGCCCTGGGTCCGCCAGTTTATGGAGGGCGCTCCCGATGGGCCGGTACCGTTCCATTATCCCGCTGACCCGATTGACGATGACCTGTTCGGGATGGTGTCGGCCTGATATGACCACGATATTGCGCGATATGGGCCGTTGGTGGCTTGGGATCATGGCCAGATTGGGGCGCTCGCTGATTTTTTTGATTCAGATCCTGATCGGGATGCCTGATCTCCTGTTCCGGCATCCGCGTCTGATCGTCGTGCAGTTGTATTCCGTGGGCGTGCTCTCGCTCCTGATCATCGTGGTCTCCGGTCTGAACGTTGGCATGGTCCTGGGTTTGCAAATGTATAACACGCTCGTGGATTTTGGCGCTGAGGCGGCGTTGGGCCCGGTCGTGGCGTTGTCTCTGGTTCGTGAGCTTGGCCCAGTCGTTGCGGGCCTGTTATTCGCCGGACGGGCGGGGTCCGCGCTGACGGCCGAGATTGGCCTCATGAAGGCAACGGAGCAACTGGCGGGCATGGAGATGATGGCCGTGGACCCGATTCGCAGGGTTGTGGCGCCTCGGCTCGTCGCCGGCATTATTTCGATGCCGTTACTGGCCGCAATATTCAGCGCCGTGGGTATCTGGGGCGCGTATTTTGTCGGCGTCGGGTTGCTCGGGGTTGATGATGGGGCGTTTTGGTCCCAGATGCAGGCTCAGATCGACTGGCGCGACGATGTGCTCAATGGCGTCATCAAAAGCGTCGTCTTCGGTGTTGTTGTGACCTGGATCGCCGTCTACGAAGGTTTTGATTCCATCCCGACGACGGAGGGCGTGAGCCGGGCCACGACGCGGACGGTGGTGAGCGCGTCGCTATCGGTCCTTGCGCTGGACTTCCTGCTGACCGCGATGATGTTCAGCAGCTTATGATTGCCGCACGAGGGTTGGCTGGGTTCAGTGAGATGTTTTGGTTAAAGGGTATTTCCAAATACCCTGATGAGGAATGTAAGCGATGAACAAGACGACGATGCTTGAAGTGGGTGTGGGCCTGTTTGTGGTGTTAGGGGTGGCCGCGCTGTTCGTTCTGGCGATGAAGATGAGTAACTTTAATACACTGTCTTCCGGGGATGGTTATACGGTTGTCGCTCGTTTTGAGGAAATCGGTGGCCTCAAGGTGCAGTCACCGGTCAACGCCGGAGGGGTCCGTGTCGGGCGGGTTACTGGGATCGGTTATGATGAAAAGCGCTACCAGGCCCGGGTGACCATGCGTATCGATGGGCGCTATCGCCAGTTTCCAACCGATACCACGGCCTCGATCTATACCTCCGGGCTGCTTGGCGAGAAATATATCGGACTCGAACCCGGCGGTGAGGCGGATTACCTCAAGGACGGCAGTGAGATCCGCCTGACTCAGTCGGCGTTGGTGATGGAGCGGGTCCTGGGCCAATTCCTGTTCAATAAGGCCTCCGAGAAATTCCCGAATTAGACTCAAGGCGTGAGGGCGGACATGATGACCTATCTTAGGAATTGCTCGATAGCTGGGCTATTGTATCTATGTCTGGGCGCGTGGGTCGTCACCCCTGCGTTTGCGGCTGATACCCCGGAGGGGGTCGTCGTTTCGACGACCAACAGCGTCCTTCAGATCCTGCGTAAGGAGAAGGAGCTCTTTAAAGAGCGGCCGGCGCATTTATTCGAAGTCGTCGAAAAATACGTCCTGCCGCATATCGATTTCGAGCGGATGTCGCGTCTGGTGCTCGGCAAGTATTGGAACCGGGCGACCGAAGATGAGCGCGCGCGCTTTACCGAGCAGTTCCGTTATCTGCTTGTACGCACCTATGCCAACGCGTTGCTGCGCTACAGCGACGCTGAGGTCGAGGTCTTGCCGAGCCGCGAGCCGTCCAGGCCAGGGCGGCAACTGGTCCGGACCGAGGTTAGGATCAACAGTGGCAAGCCCCTATCCATCGACTACAGAATGTTCCAGGTTGGCGATACCTGGATGATTTATGACGTCAAGATCGACGGCGTCAGCCTGGTCGTCAATTACCGGGCCTCGTTTAAGAGCGAGATCAGCAGCTCCGGGAGTATCGAGAAGCTGATTCACAAGATCAAGGATAAAAACCAGGCGGCGAACAGTGGCTGAAACGTCTTCCCCCGCACAGGTCCATGTCGATGAAGATGGGCGCCTCTATCTTATCGGGGAACTGAGCTTTCAGACAGTGCCTGACGTGCTTATTCGGTGCCAAGACATGCTCAACGGGCATGCTGGCGACATGCAGGTCAACCTTGAGGGCGTTTCGCGTTCCGACAGCGCGGGATTGGCCCTGCTCGTGGAATTAGTGCGGATGAAGCGTGCTCAGGGGCAGGCCGTCACTTTCTCCCATGTCCCGGAGCAGATGCAGGCTATGGCCCTGGTCTCTCGACTGGAACAGGTGCTGGGTCTGCACTGAATGTGGACCTCTTGATGACCTGGAGAGGGGCTCGATGTGCGAAAAATAGGGGCTGACATTGGAATTGGGCATTGCCTATGGCCGGCCAGTTTTAATATAGTGTGCGGTCGGGAGTGGAGTTTCCACTTGGGATTCAAGTAAATATTGTTGGTGTGATGTGGATACAGCGGATATTAAGGCGATGATCGAGAACGGCCTGCCGGGCAGTTCCGTACAGGTAACGGGGGATGGCACCCACTTTGAGGCCATCGTGGTCTCGGAGGCGTTTTCAGGGAAAAGTCGCCTCCAGCAGCACAGGATGGTGTACGCGACCCTGGGCTCGAATATGGAAGGCGCCATACATGCCTTGTCCATTCGTACCACAACGCCTGCCCGCGAAGCGGATCAGGGCGCCGGGTGTTAGGGCAAGGGTGGTTCCTAGCTTGTAACGAGGCGCGCTAGACCGTGGATAAGCTTCGGATTACGGGAGGTCACCCTCTCACGGGCAGTATTCGTATCTCGGGCGCAAAGAATGCCGCCCTGCCGATTATGGTAGCGGCGTTGTTGACGGAGGAGCCGCTGATCATCAGCAATGTCCCTCACCTCAACGACGTAACGACCACCATGGAACTCATGGGCCGGATGGGCGTCGAACTCATGATTGATGAGTCCATGAATATTGAGATCAACACCGCCCCGATTCGGGACTTCACGGCCCCTTACGATCTCGTCAAGACCATGCGCGCCTCGATCCTGGTGCTTGGGCCGCTGCTGGCCAAGCATGGCCAGGCCGTGGTGTCGTTGCCGGGTGGTTGCGCCATCGGTACGCGTCCTGTCGATCTTCATATCCGTGCCCTTCAGGCCATGGGTGCGGAAATCGAGGTCGAGGGTGGCTATATCCGTGCCCGCACTGACGGCCTCAAGGGCGCGCATCTGTGCATGGACATGATCACCGTGACCGGGACAGAGAATATCATGATGGCGGCGACCCTGGCGGAGGGGCAGACAATTATCGAGAACGCCGCTCGTGAGCCTGAGGTCACGGACCTCGCCGATTGCCTGATCAGCATGGGTGCGCGCATTCAGGGTGCTGGGAGCGATACCATCATCATTGATGGCGTCGAGCGTCTCCATGGCACCCATCACCGTGTCCTGCCTGACCGGATCGAGACTGGCACCTATTTGGTTGCGGCCTTGATTACCGGCGGTAAGGTCATGTTGCGCGATACGTGCCCAGACCTGCTCGATGCCGTCCTATCCAAGTTGCGAGAGGCCGGAGCCGAGATTGAGACGGGCGACGACTGGATCTCGCTGGATATGACGGGGCGGCGACCCACGGCCGTGGATCTCAGGACCGCGCCCTATCCCGCCTTCCCGACCGATATGCAGGCTCAGTTTGCGGTCCTGAACGCGATCTCGAACGGGGTAGGCAAGATTACCGAAACCGTCTTTGAAAACCGCTTCATGCACGTTCCCGAGTTGCAACGCATGGGTTCGGACCTGAGTCTTGAGGGTAATACCATTATCGTTTGCGGCGTCGATCAACTGCATGGCGCCCCTGTCATGGCAACCGATCTGCGCGCATCGGCCTGTCTGGTACTTGCGGGGCTCGTGGCGAGTGGCCAGACGCTGGTTGATCGGATATACCATATCGATCGTGGCTACGAGTGCATTGAAGAAAAGCTGGCGCAACTCGGGGCCGATATCCATCGGGTGCCGGCCTGAGTTGCGGAATGCAGCCGGCCTTAGGGAGCCTCTGGTCAATTCATGAACTCGTATCTTGCGCCTAAAATGTCCGGCCTCTGCGTTGCGCATCTTCGCAATAGCCAGCTATTACGTGCGATCCGCGCCTTGAATCTGAACATTTTAGGTTACAACCTACTTCGTCCAGAATTAATTCAGAGGTTCCTTAGGATAAATCTATGACCCATCGTTTGATCATCGCCGTCTCGAAGGGGCGGATCCTGACCGAGACCTTGCCGCTGCTGGCACAGGCCGGCATCGTGCCCTTGGAGTCGCCTCAGACCTCGCGGCAGTTGATCTTCGATACCTCCGCGCCAGGGGTTCAGCTGCTCGTGATCCGGGCTACGGATGTGCCGACCTTTGTTGATAATGGCGCCGCCGATCTCGGGATATCCGGTAAGGACGTCCTGATCGAGTACGGCGGCGATGGGCTCTATGAACCTCTGGATCTGAAGATCGCTCGTTGCCGCATGTCCCTGGCCGCGCCGGAGGGTTTTGTCCTGAACGGCAACCGCATCCGGGTCGCGACCAAGTACATACGGATTGCCTCAGCCTATTTCGCCGCTCGGGGGATCCAGGCTGATATCGTAAAGCTCTATGGCTCTATGGAGTTGGCGCCACTGGTGGGGCTGGCCGATTGCATCGTGGATCTTGTCGATACGGGTAACACCCTGCGTGCAAACGGGCTCGCTGAACTCGAGGAGATCATGCCGATCAGTTCACGGTTGATCGTCAACAAGGCCTCGATGAAGATGAAGCACGATCAAGTGCGGGGGTTTATCGATCGTTTGGGGGCGGGTATCCGCTGAACAAGGGTTTCGAGTTGGGTTTTGGGGGAGGCTGATATCTCATGGCAAAGATCAAGCGCTTGAGTACGGTGGATGATGGATTCTGGCAGGGACTCGAAGAGGTTCTGAGTTGGGATTCCATATCCGATGCTACGGTCACGGAGACGGTCCGCAATGTGATCACCGATGTCCGCAGTCGGGGCGATGCCGCCGTGATCGAATACACCAATCGTTTTGACCGCTTGAATTCGACCGAGATGGCTGAGCTGGAGATCTCGTTGACGCGGGCCAAGGCAGCCTACGACGCCCTACCTGCCGAGCAGCGTGATGCTTTGGAATTCTCGGCCGAGCGTGTCCGTCTCTATCACGAACATCAAAAGGTCGACTCCTGGTCGTATACTGAGGCCGACGGCACGCTGTTGGGTCAGCAGGTCACGCCAATGGATCGGGTTGGCCTCTATGTGCCCGGCGGCAAGGCCATCTATCCGTCCTGCGTCATCATGAACGCCGTGCCTGCGCGGGTGGCAGGGGTCAAGGAACTCATCATGGTCGTGCCGACGCCGGATGGGATCGTTAACGAGCTTGTCTTGGCGGCGGCGCATGTCGTTGGCGTCGACCGCATCTTCACGCTGGGTGGCGCACAGGCCGTCGCGGCCCTGGCATATGGCACCGAGACCGTGCCGCGTGTCGACAAGATCGTTGGGCCGGGCAATATCTATGTCGCGACCGCAAAGGGCATGGTCTACGGCGCTGTCGGCATCGATATGATCGCCGGTCCCTCCGAGATACTCGTGATTGGTGATGGCGGCACCAACCCGGATTGGGTCGCCATGGACCTGTTTTCCCAGGCCGAGCATGACGAGGACGCTCAGCCCATTTTGGTTAGCCCCGACGCGGCCTATCTGGATGCCGTTCAGGCCAGTATCGAGAAGCTGTTGCCAACCATGGAGCGCGTCGACATCATTCGCAATTCCCTGCGTGGTCGAGCTGCCATGATCCATGTCCGCGACCTCGATGAGGCGGCCGATGTGGCCAACTTCGTGGCGCCCGAGCATCTTGAGCTTTCGGTAGAGGACCCGCTAGCGCTGAGTAGTAAGATCCGTCATGCCGGCGCGATCTTCCTTGGGCGTTACACGGCCGAGGCTATCGGCGACTATTGCGCGGGACCCAATCATGTCCTGCCGACCTCGCGCACGGCGCGTTTTTCGTCGCCCCTGGGGGTCTACGATTTTCAGAAGCGTTCCAGTCTGATCATGTGTTCGGGACAGTCGATGACCACGCTTGGCAAGACCTCTTCGCAGTTGGCGCGCGCTGAGGGCCTGACCGCGCATGCGCGGTCAGCGGAGTACCGCATGGGCGCGGAAGATGAGTGACGCGGCTTTGAGAACGAATTGAGGGTAGAGGAATGAAGCAACGCAAGGCCAACGTCAAACGCGATACCGCAGAGACGCGGATCGAGGTTGCCGTCAATCTGGATGGTAACGGACAGACGGAGTTCGAGACCGGTGTCCCCTTTCTCGATCACATGCTGGACCAGATCGCACGTCATGGTCTGATCGATCTCGCGGTCCGGGCCGACGGTGATCTGCACATTGATGCCCATCACACGGTCGAGGATATCGGCATCACGCTGGGGCAGGCAATTAACAAGGCCTTGGGTGACAAGAAAGGGATCCGTCGTTACGGCCATGCCTATGTGCCGCTTGATGAGGCCTTGTCGCGTGTCGTTATCGACCTATCGGGGCGTCCGGGCCTGGAATATCACGTCGAAGTGGTCAGGGATCGGATCGGTGAGTTCGATGTCGATCTCGTGCATGAATTTTTTCAGGGCCTTGTCAACCACGCGCCTTGTACTCTGCATATCGACGGACTGCGCGGAAAGAACGCTCACCACATCGTGGAGACCGTATTTAAGGCGTTTGGTCGCGCCCTGAGGCAGGCCCTGGAGCCTGATCCGAGGATGTCCGGTGTCGTGCCGTCGACCAAGGGCAGCCTCTAGCTCATTTAGGGATCTGATAAGATGGCCCATTCGGCTCGAGTATGGGTGATGTCCAACAACAAAACGCGTGATTACAAAGACCTGAGGATCGCTGGATGAGTTCGGTCGTCGTCGTAGACTATGGCATGGGGAATATCCGTTCCGTGGCCAAGGCCCTGGAGCATGTCGGTGCCCGCGAGGTGGTCGTCAGTCATGACCCCGAGCGAATCCTGAGCGCTGAACACGTGATCTTGCCGGGTGTTGGTGCTTTGCGGGCCTGTATGTCGGAATTGCATCGACTGGAACTCAACGAGGTCCTTTTGCAATGTATGCAAGACCGGCCCTTCCTGGGGATCTGTCTGGGCATGCAAGTCCTGCTTGACGCCGGTGAGGAGGGTGGCCGCACGCCGGGGCTGGGTCTTATTCGGGGCGAGGCTCGGCATTTCGCTGGCCGTCTCAACGATGCCGCACTCAAGGTCCCGCATATGGGGTGGAACCGGGTTCGCCAAGCGCACCCTCATCCGCTTTGGGAAGGGATACCTGACGAGTCCTGGTTCTATTTCGTGCACAGTTATTTTGTTGCTCTGGATGACCCTGCTGTGTCTGTCGGTGAGACCGAGTACGGCCTAACCTTCACGTCAGCGCTGGCCAAGGGCTTTATTTTCGCGGTCCAGTTTCACCCGGAGAAGAGTCAGCAGACGGGCTTGGTCCTGTTACGGAATTTCCTGCATTGGCAAGGTGACTGAGATGGTACGGGTTTACCGGTATCCATTCATTCGGTTTTGAAGCAAAACAAGTAGAGGAAGCATTCCATGTTGCTGATACCGGCAATCGATATCAAAGGGGGGCAGTGTGTTCGCCTGCGCCAGGGTAGGATGGATGACGACACCGTCTTTTCCAATGATCCCGTGGCCATGGCCCGACGCTGGGCCGAGGCAGGGGCGCGACGCTTACATGTCGTCGATCTCGACGGCGCTACCGATGGCCGCCCGACCAATGCCCGCTTGATCCACGAGATTGTTGAGGCTATACCCGATGTGCCGGTTCAGGTCGGTGGCGGCATCCGCGACGAGGAGACTATAGAGGCCTATCTCGATGCCGGGGTCCGCTATGTCATCATTGGTACCGCCGCCGTTAATCAGCCTCACTTTGTGGCCGACATCGCGGTCGCCTATCCAGGGCATATCATCGTCGGACTCGATGCCCGCGATGGGCGCGTCGCCATTGATGGTTGGTCCAAGCTCTCGCACCACGATGTCATCGATATTGCCCGCCACTTCGAGCATGATGGCGTCGAGGCCATTATCTATACCGATATTAGTCGTGATGGCATGATGCAGGGAGTCAATGTCGAGGCCACGGTCGCGCTGGCCCAGGCCATTAATATCCCGGTCATCGCCTCTGGCGGTGTCAGTAGCGACGAAGATATTCGTAGCCTCGTCGAGGCATCGGGGGCTGGGATCGAAGGGGCCATTCTCGGTCGCGCGCTTTACGAGGGTAGTCTGGAGCTGGGCGCCAGTCAGTCTCTCGTTGACCAGTTACGTGCGGCGGAGGGGAATGCCTGATATGGGCGTCGCCAAGCGCATCATTCCGTGTCTTGATGTCGACAAGGGTCGTGTCGTTAAGGGTGTTCGTTTCGTCGACATCATCGATGCAGGCGATCCCGTTGAGGTGGCTCGGGCCTATGATGTACAGGGGGCCGATGAACTCGTTTTTCTCGATATTACCGCCAGCTCCGAGGAACGCGAGACCATGGTGCATGTCGTCGAGCAGGTTGCCAGTCAGGCCTTTATCCCGCTTACGGTGGGGGGCGGCATCCGTGAATTGTCAGATATCCGTCGCATGCTCAACGCTGGCGCCGACAAGGTCGCGATCAATACCGCTGCCATCCACAATCCGGACTTCGTGCGCGCCGCCGCCGATCGTTTCGGCGTGCAGTGCATCGTCGTCGCGATCGATGCCAAACATGTCGATGACGACGCGGGTGGGCATTGGGAAATTTTCACCCATGGCGGTCGTCGCCCTACGGGCATTGATGCCGTTGACTGGGCGCGCCGGATGACAGCGTTGGGCGCTGGCGAGATACTGCTGACCAGCATGGACCGCGACGGTACCCGCGATGGCTACGATCTCGCTCTGACCCGTGCCGTATCGGAGGCCGTCGAGGTCCCAGTGATTGCGTCCGGTGGCGTGGGTACGCTCGACCACTTGGTCGAGGGCGTCACTGCGGGACGGGCCGACGCCGTACTTGCGGCCAGCATTTTTCACTATGGCGACTATACGGTGAATGACGCCAAGCGCGCCATGCAGGCGCGCGGGGTCGAGGTCCGATTGTCGTGAGGATGTGTCTATGACGACGGAGCCGGCTTGGCTCGATGAGGTCAAATGGAACTCGGATGGGCTTGTTGCTGCCATCGCGCAAGAGGCCGCTACGGGCCAGGTCCTGATGCAGGCCTGGATGAACCGTGAATCCCTGATGCTGACCGTCTCGCTTGGCCACGCTGTCTACTGGTCGCGTTCCCGGCAAAAGCTTTGGCACAAGGGGGAATCCTCCGGTCACGTCCAGGACGTCAAGGAGATTCGCCTGGATTGCGACGGCGACACCACGTTGTTGCTGGTCGAACAACGTGGCGGTATTGCCTGCCACACGGGCCGCCACCATTGTTTTTTTCGCCGACTGGATGGGGATGGCTGGCAGGTCGTCGATCCCGTTATCCGGTCTGCTGAGGAGATCTACCGGAATGACGGTTCAGAATAAGGACGCTATACTCGACGCTCTGGCCGACACCCTGGAGCAACGCAAGGGCGCCGATCCCAAGTCGTCTTATGTCGCGATGCTCTACGACAAGGGCCTGGATTCGATCCTGAAGAAGATCGGCGAAGAGGCGACCGAGACCGTCATCGCAGCCAAGGGGGGCGACCACGACCAAGTTGTCTATGAGATGGCCGATCTGTGGTTCCATTGCCTGATCCTGCTTGCGCATTCGGGATTGCATCCCGACGATGTCCTTGCCGAACTGCAGCGCCGTATCGGCGTTTCCGGACACGACGAAAAGGCATCGCGCCAGGACAAGTAGAGGTTTGTTTTTTGATAGATGGGCGCCTATTCAATCCACGATAATTTGAGGTTGGATGGGACTCATCGATATTGGGGTTTCCTAAGGGGCGTATGCTTGCTTTTCCCTTTGATCATGTCGCGAAAACCACTGTTTCGCGACATGATATGAAAAACCGCACCGTGATTGGATACAGCTTGAGGAATTATTATGGGAATTAGCGTTTGGCAGTTGTTGATCGTCCTGTTGATCATCGTGTTGTTGTTTGGCACCAAGAAATTGCGCTCGATCGGCAAGGACATGGGCGGCGCCGTCAAGGGCTTCAAGGATGCCATGGATACTGAGGAGCAGAGGGGCGAGGCCGACAAAAAGGAGATCGACCACGACGCTGAGAACCCCGATCTGAACACAACAACCGAATCAGTCAAGGAGAAGGATAAGGTCTGAATCGGCGACTCTCCCCGATGCCGAACAACTCGGTCGGGTAAGAGCGCTGACAGCCCGCTGCTGACGGTCGTTTTCTCATGTTCGATATAGGTTTTTGGGAGATCATGCTGATTGGAGTGGTTGCACTCCTGGTCGTCGGTCCCGAAGAGCTGCCGGCCCTTTTACGGACCGCGGGTACTTATGCGGGCAAGGCCCGCCGCTTTTTCAGCGATGTCCGCGCCGAACTCGATATGGAGGTCAACCGAGCCGAGGAGATCAAACGCCGCGTCGCCGAAGAGGCTCGTATTGCCGAGCTGCATGAAGTCATTGACGATGGCAAGGTGACGATTCCGGTGGGTTCTTCCACAAAGCCTGTCGCCGAACGGTCCGCATCCGAGACAGAGACCACCGATGTTAAGAAGCCGCCGGTAGACCATGGCAACTCCGCGTAAGTACCCGCCGGATGACGACCAGCCGCTGCTGACTCATCTCATCGAGTTGAGGGGGCGGCTGATGCGCATCCTGATCGCGATTGCCGTGATCTTTGCCTGCCTGTTTCCGTTCGCGAACTCCCTCTATGCGCAGCTTGCCCAACCTTTGCTGTCACATCTGCCTCAGGGTGGGAGCATGATCGCTACCGAGGTGGCGTCACCGTTCCTGGCACCGTTCAAGTTCATCATCGTGTTGGCGGCCTTTCTCGGTATGCCGTTTATCCTTTATCACGTCTGGGGTTTTATCGCCCCCGGTCTGTATCGGCGGGAGCGCCGTATCGTATTGCCTTTGCTGATATCGAGCAGCCTGTTGTTCTATTCGGGCATGGCCTTCGCCTATTTCGTGGTATTTCCCTTGGTCTTCGCTTTTTTTGTCAGCGTCGCCCCCGAGGGGGTAACGGTCATGACGGATATCAGCAAATACCTGGATTTTGTGCTCAAGCTGTTCTTCGCCTTCGGCATGGCGTTTGAGATCCCGGTCGCGACGGTGTTATTGGTCTGGGCGGGGATCACGACGCCTGCGGCAATGGCTGCCAAGCGGCCCTATGTCGTCGTCGCGATCTTCGTGGTCGGCATGTTGCTGACGCCTCCCGACGTGATCTCGCAGACCCTGCTCGCGGTGCCGATGTGGGTGCTCTTCGAGGCGGGCGTGTTCTTTTCACGCATGATCGAGGTCCGTGAAACGGACGCCGAAGAAGAGTAGGATATTTATCGGATAGCCGGACTGGGACGGCTACCGACCGTGACCTGTATGTTTACCCGAGTACCGTCGCGTAGCACCTCCACAGCGGCGATGGTCCCAGGGCCGACGGAGGCGATCCGATTCAGGGCCTCTTGCGGATTGTGAATGGTCTTGCCGTCGATACCCGTGATGATGTCGCCCGCCTGCAGGCCGGCCTTGGCGGCCGGTCCTTCAATCATCGTGCCTGCAATCAGCGCGCCCTGCTCGCCTGGCGCGCCAAAGGACTCGGCGAGCGAGGGTGACAGGTTCTGGATCTCGATACCCAGCCAGCCGCGGACGGCGTGGCCGGTCTCGATGATCTGGGTCATGACGGTCTTGGCCAGCGAGACCGGCACGGCGAAACCCACGCCCTGAGATCCCCCCGAACGTGAGAAGATTGCCGTGTTGATGCCGATTAAATGGCCATCTGCGTCGACCAGCGCGCCCCCTGAGTTACCGGGATTGATCGCGGCATCGGTCTGAATATAATTCTCAAAGGTCGAGATGCCGAGATGGGCGCGGTTGCGCGCGCTGACGATCCCCTGGGTGACGGTTTGCCCCACACCGAAGGGATTGCCGATCGCGAGCACCACATCGCCTACTCTGAGCGTTTCCGAGTGCCCGAAGACGATCGTCGGCAGCCTGTCGAGTTCGATCTTGAGTACGGCGATATCGCTTTCGGGATCAGTACCGACGACCATGGCTGGCGCCGTGCGCTCGTCGTTAAGCGCGACGAGGATCTCGTCCGAACCTTCGATGACGTGATTGTTGGTCAGTACGTAGCCCTCCCCGCTTACGATGACTCCCGAGCCGAGACTGGACTGCCGCTGTTGATTCTGCCGCCCATCTTCACCGAAGAAGCGGCGCAGTCTGGGGTCGTCGAAGAATGACGGATGCCGTGCGACGACCTTGGTTGTGAATATGTTGACGACGGCGGGAGCGGCCTGTTCGACGGCGGTGGCATAGCTGGCGCCGCGCGCAGCGCTCGAGTCCCCGGCCACCGTCTTCGCATCTGGGGCCGGTGTCTGTTTGATCTCAATGACCGGCTTGCTCTCGAAGATATGTGTATTCTGAATGAATATCAGCGCGATACCGCCGATGAGTCCGACAGAGATGCCCTGAATGAAATAAGGAAGGAGTTTGCGCCACATGGTGGTGCTACTCTACCATCTAGTCAATCGGCTAGTCATCCGGCAAAGCGAGCAAATCAATGGCGAACTTGAAAGACATAGAGCAGTATTGCAATGAGCGTCTAGACTGCGAACGCTTTCAGGATTATGCGCCGAATGGCGTCCAGGTCGAGGGGCGTGGCGAGGTGCGCAGGCTCGTCGCGGGCGTCACTGCGAGCCTGGATCTGATCGAGGCGGCGATCGCGGCCGAGGCCGATGCGATCATCGTGCACCACGGCTACTTCTGGAAGGGCGAGTCGCCCGTCATCTCCGGTATGAAGCGCCGCCGTTTGCAGCGGCTATTGGGCCACGACATCAGTCTGCTGGCCTATCATTTGCCGCTCGACGCCCATCCCGAGCTCGGTAACAACGTAGAACTTGCGCACCGGCTCGGGATTGCGGTCGAAGGAACGCTAGAGGGTGGCGGAGGTTTAGCGCTGCACGGCGTCATTTCTCCGCCCGAGTCGGCGGAGGCATTCGCCGATCGCATTGACAAGGCCTTGGGCAGGGCGCCGCTGCATCTGCACGGTGGTGGCGCAGAGATCCGGCGCGTGGGGTGGTGCACCGGCGGTGCCGAGGACTATTGTCTGGCCGCGGCTGAGGCGGGCATGGACGCGTATATCAGCGGGGAGGTCGCCGAACAGACCTTTCACGTCTGCAGGGAGATGGGCATTCACTACTTCGCCGCGGGCCACCATGCAACGGAGCGTTACGGGGTGTGTGCGCTGGCGCGAGAATTGGCGGGGCGGTTCGATCTGGACTGGCGTTTCATCGACCTCGATAATCCCGTTTGAAGCAGTGCTAAATCTAGTATCATGACACAATTCGCCAAAAACCTCAGAAAACGTATTGCTATATAAGGGGTTAGGGCTGATCGAAATGCATGTCAAGATTGACATGGCGCATTATCATGGTCTAGGATCGATACTCCACTGACAGACGTCTGGAATATCTAATCGGCGCTTCGGTGGAGAAATCTAGGGGCACACTGTATGTTCCCTAGAGGTATCTCGCGTTTTTGAGTTTACCGTTTTTAAGAATAAAACAATGGCGCTCACGCACCCGTTATAAATTTCGGGTGTGAATGAAGGGTCGGCTTTAAATTTTGGCTGTGTACGATTGGGGGGTATGGGTCGTCTGGATTCATTTTCCCGCGTCACTTACATATAACCTGAACTTGAACAGGGATTGAGGGGGAGATGTTGGCTACTCATCTTTTTTCAGCAGGGCGTGCGTCTGATCGTGGGGCGTCGTGCTCCGCATCTTCGTTATTGTCGTCCACTATGTCGCGTGCGGTCGCGTTTGCCGTCTGTATCCTGTTGCTGTGCGGAGGCTCGCAGGCCTTTGCCGCAGGCAAGAAGGACGCTTTGGTACCGAACGCCGTACCGCCCGAGGGGACTTACTCGGGGGAGGACGTCAAGCAGCCCATCGAATTTCCACACAACATCCATGCAGACGTCAACAAGATCAACTGCATGTATTGTCATACCTATGCCCGGCGCAGCAAGGTTGCTGGCATCCCCCCGACCGGGAAATGCATGGGTTGCCACAGCGTGATCGCGACCGACAAGCCGCGCATCAAAAAGCTTACCGAATACTGGGAAAAACATGAGCCGCCACCTTGGAAAAAGGTTCACGACGTACCCGATTTCGTGCATTTCACCCATGAGAAACATCTCCGTCGATTCGTTTTCGATAACAAGGGGATGAAGGTTGAGAACGTGTCCGAGGTTTGCGCCTTCTGTCATGGTGAGGTCAAGAAGATGGTCGTTGCCAAAAAGGTCAAACCGCTCAATATGGGTTTTTGCAGGAGATGTCACGAGGCCAACAACGGTCCGCATGACTGTTGGAAGTGCCATAAGTAAGGCCGAACCTGTTCAGGGTGACGGCCTACCCGTGACAACCAAAACTTTTCGGAGTGGAATATGGGTCTGAAAAACATCAATCGTAGGGGATTCCTCAAGCTGATGGGCTGGGGTGGCGTGGGTGCCACCGTCGCAGGCTGCGACATGCCGAGCACGGTTACCCTTGAGGAAGGCAAGGAAACGGTAACGTCCTATCTGATGCCGGAGGAGTACGCGATCCCCGGTATCGGCGTCTGGTATTCGAGCACCTGTCGCCAGTGCCCGGCCGGTTGCGGCCTGCATAGCCGTGTACGTGAGGGGCGAGTCCTTAAGCTTGAGGGCAACCCCGATTCTCCCGTCAATCAGGGCAGGCTCTGCCAGATGGGGCAGTCCGGTCTGCAGGGACACTACAATCCCGACCGCGTGCGTTCACCGAAGGTTCGCAAGGACGGTAAGCTTGTCGACATCACCTGGACCGAGGCCATGGATCTGCTGGACCAGCACGTTGGCGCCTCGTCAGGCCTTGACGGCACCCGCTTTGCTTGGGTGACAGACAGCGTCAGCGGTCATCAGGCCATGTTGATGGATAATTTGATGTCCTCCTTGGATTCCGCGAATCTGTTTATCCACGAGGTCGTGAACTCCGAGGTCAGTCAGGCCGTAAATCGCGAGATATTGGGCGACGCCACGCCCCGTCTCATGATCGAAAAGGCGCACGCGATCCTGTCGATCGGAAATGACTTCTTGGGTACCGGAGACTCCCCCGTTCATGCCTCCACCGAATATGCGGAGTTTCGTTCGTCGCCGCGCGGCGTCCTGGCCGTGGCTGAGCCAAAGATGTCCCTGACCGGCGCAAACGCCGACCTTTGGATGGCGATTCGCCCGGGTACCGAGGGTGTCTTCGCCTTGAGCGTTGCCAATGTCCTGGCGACGAAGCATAAGGTTGCCGTCGACATGCTTCCGCCATCCATTCAGGACGCCATTATGAGGCGCAACCTCAATGAGGATGCCCGTTTAACGGGGATCTCCGGCAATCATGTCATCCGAGTGGCCAAGTGGCTGAGTAGCAATCTCGGCCAGAGTCTCGTCGTCGCGGGCGGCACAGCCGAAGGTCAGGTGAATGGCTATCAGAACGGTGTCGCGGCCATGATACTGAACGTCATGCTGGGCAATATCGGCAAGACCATCGTTGCCAGCCATGAATTTCCGTTCCCGCAGCTCGCTCATCGCTCTGGCGGTACGGGTGGGCTGCTGGACTTCGTCAAGGCCATTGATGATGGGGGCCTGGATGTTGCGTTTTTTAGCGGCGCCAATCCTGTCTATACCGCGCCGCTTGCGCTAGGTCTCAAAGACAAACTGGCCTCAGTCCCATTCAAGGTCGCGTTCGCTCAGTTTGATGACGAGACCTCGCAGCTGGCTGATCTGGTCCTGCCGATATTGTCGCCTATGGAAGACTGGGGGACCATCGTTCCCAAGGTCCAGGGCGAACACGCGGTCATCAGTATGCAGCAGCCGGTCATGGAGCCTCTTTACCCCGATACCCGTGGCTTGGGCGATATCCTGCTCGACCTGCTGAAGAAGCACGACAGCGCAGCCTATGGTAGCTACGAAAACTATTACGCCTATCTGAGTCAAGCCTTTGCAAGCTTCCCCGCCGATATGGCAGCTGACGGTAAGGCCGTTAGCTGGAACGATGCGCTTGCCAAGGGTGTGATCGCCGTTAAGAGCGGCGAGAAATCCTTGGTCAGCAAGTTGCAAAGCGTGTCGGTTCAGCTTCCTGAAGAAAACACGGAGTTTCCGCTGACGCTACTTCCTACGCCCCGCCTGGGATTGTGGGACGGTCGTCACGCCAACATTCCTTGGTTGCAGGAGGCCCCGGATCAGATCAGCAAGGTCGTATGGGATTCGTGGGCGGAGATTCATCCCAATCTTGCCAAGCAGCTTGAGGTGGAGACCGGCGACGCCGTGAAGATCACCTCGGCTCAGGGTGCGATCGAGGTCAAGGTCTACGTATTCAAGGGGGTTCATCCGGACGCCATTGCAGTGCCGCTGGGCCAGGGTCACAAGGGCTATGGCCGTTACGCCGATGGCCTCGGCGTCAACCCGCTGGAGATTCTCGATACCACCGCTGTGGAGGAGACGAGTGAGCTGGCGCTCTATTCGACCCGAGTGAAGGTCGAGAAGGTGCGGAACAAGGATACTTTGGTCATGATGGGCGATCACGACGTGCAGATGGGCCGCAAGATGGTCTCGACGGTCACGCCCGCTGTGTTTGAGCTGACGGGGGGTGAAGCGTAATGTCACTGCAAAATTTGCTGCAAGACTGGTCGCGTTATCGTAAGGGCCGTGAAGAGGGCGGTTTCCACAACTATGAGCACATGTGGGGAATGTCCATCGATCTGAATAAGTGCATTGGTTGCAATGCCTGTTCGGTCGCCTGCTACGCGGAAAACAACCTCGCCGTTGTCGGCAAGGACAAATACGAGAAGCATCAGGCGATGCATTGGATGCGCATCGAGCGCTATTGGGACGAGCCCGATCTCGGCGAAGGCCGGGTCAGCGAGTACCAGCAGCACGGTGCCAGCTTCCTGCCGATGAATTGTCAGCAGTGTAACGCGGCGACCTGTGAGCCGGTCTGCCCGGTCGCGGCTACCTATCACACGCCGGATGGCCTCAACGCGCAGGTTTACAATCGCTGTATCGGGTCCCGTTATTGTTCCAATAACTGCCCATACCGTCTGCGTTATTTCAATTTCTACTCCTACTATGAAGATTCCTGGCCCGAGCCGCTGAACTTGCAGCTCAACCCGGATCTCAGCGTCCGCGACAAGGGCGTCATGGAGAAGTGCACCTTTTGTGTTCAGCGCATCCGTACGGCCAAAGACAAGGCCCAGCGCGAGCACCGTCAACTGCAGGATGGTGAGTTCACGACCGCTTGTGCGCAGACCTGTCCGACGTCGGCGATCGTCTTTGGCGACATGCTAAAGATGTACGATCCGAATTCGACTAATCCCTCCAGCAAGGTCATTGAGCTTTGGGAAGAGCATCAGGTCGAATTGGGCGTTACCGAGCAGGAGAAGCACAACCCGAAGATTCGTGGATACCGCGTCCTCGAACACCTCAACACCGATCCATGCATCATGTTCCTGGATCGGGTACGCGAGGTATAACGACAATAAAGGATCGGTTCTCGGACCATTTGAAACCAGATGAATTGATGTGGTGGGGGCATGACTACAGAGACTAGAGATATGAGTAAGGGTATCCCGGAGGATTACTCGAAGGATATCAACGAAGATATCCATTGGGCCAAGATCAATGAAGACGTCTTGCGTTCGATGGAAAATCCTCGCATGGGCTACTGGATTGCGGTGGGCGTTAGCCTCTTTCTGCTTTCCTTCGCGGTGATTGCTGAGATCTATCAGTACAACACCGGCATGGGTCCGTCGAACCTGAACTGGCCGCACATGTGGGACCTCTATATCGCGACCTTCGTGTTCTGGATCGGCATGAGCCACTCCGGAACGCTGCTGTCGGCGATTCTGCATATCATCAAGGCCGATTGGCGAAAACCGATCTACCGATTCGCCGAGGCCATGACGACGTTCTCGCTCATGACGGCCGGTCTGTTTCCGATCATCCACTTGGGTCGACTCTGGAACATGTACTGGGTCATTCCCTACTACAGCGACCGCGGTATCTGGCCTAACTTCCGATCCCCGCTGGTCTGGGATGCCTTCGCCATTACGACCTATTTGACCTCGTCGGCACTGTTCCTGTTTGTCGGCATGATTCCGGATCTAGCGATCTGCCGTGACAATGCCAAGGGTTGGAGAAAGAAACTCTACACGGCCCTGTCTCTGGGTTGGCGTGGCGACGATCGTCAGTGGCGTAACTTCCGCAAGACCTATCTGTTGATGGCTTGTTTCCTGATTCCGCTGGCGGTCTCGGTGCACTCGATCGTGTCCGCCGATTTCGCGATGTCGATCATGCCGGGCTGGCACGTCACGACCTTCCCGCCGTACTTCGTTGCCGGCGCGCTGTATTCCGGTTGTGCGGCCATCATCACGCTGTTCATCCTGCTGCGGTACTTCTTCCGTTTCGAGGAGTACATGACGATCGCGATCCTGGAAAAGACCTGCAAGCTGACCTTCGCGATCAGCATGGTCTGGACCTATCTGCTGTTCGTCGAGTTCGCTGCTACTTGGTACGGACCTGACATGGTCGATAAGGAGCTCCTTATCGCCAAGTTTACGGGGCCTTACTCGCCGCTGTTCATATTAATGGTCTTCCTGGGCTCGGTCCTGCCGTTTACGCTGGCCGTTGAGAAGCTGCGCCGTAACATCCCGGTGATGTTCGCGGTGTCGCTGCTGCTTAACGTCGGCATGTGGCTGGAGCGTTACATGATTGTGACGCCGACCTTGTCGATGTCCTACGAGCCGTTCAGCCACAACGTCATGTGGCCGAGCTGGGTCGAGTGGTTCATCCTGCTCGGAAGCTTTGGTTGGTTCGGCCTGTTGTTCCTGGTCTTCGTCAAGATCTTTCCATCGGTCTCGATGTATGAGGTCAAGGAGATGATCTTCCATCGCCGTCATTTGGCCAACAAAGAAATTGCTGCGGTCATGCATCGTCGGCTGGACGAAGTCGAGAAGAAACCATCTACGTCAACTACCGAACCCGGACTGGAGGGCGCGTAAATGAGAAAAAAAGCGCATGTAATGGCCCTGTTCAGCAACTTTGATGAGGCTTTTGCCGCGGTCGCGGAGATCCGTTACTACCGGATCCCCGGGCTGTCCGTCGACGACGTCAATGTCATCTCGCCGATCGAACACCCCGAGATCGAGGAATTCTTAGGCGAGCGTGAATCCCACGTGCCGAAATTCACCCTCATGGGTGCGCTGTTCGGCATGAGTTTCGGCTTCTTCTTCCTGTGTACGGCGCAGGCCAACTTTCTCGTTCAGCCGCAGGGTGGCAAGCCGGTCGTGCCGCTGCCGTCGAATATCGTGTTGACCTACGAGATGCTGATCTTGTTCGGCGTCATCGCGACCATAACTGGCTTTATGATCGGTGCCCAGCTATTCAAAAAGCGTGACGGCCTCTATTCGGAGAGCGTGAGTCTTGACCAAGTGGGTATCGAGCTCCACGTTGAGGAGAAATATCTGGAGCCCTTGAAACAACTCTTCAATGAGCACAAGGCGCTGGAGATTCGGGAGGCTGTGGCATGAGGCGTTTAGTACTGGCAACATTGGTCTTTGTTCCTGGGATCGCCTTTGCCTGGCCCTGGTCGACCGACATGATGAATCAGCCCAGCGTTAAACCCCAAGAGGGCATCATGACTCCATTTCCGAGGCATTCCGTCCCGGTGCAGGGGATCGTGACGAAGGTCGCCAACCGTGAAGAGGCCAAGCCGCTCGAGAGTCCGTTCGCGGCCACCGACAAGGTCCTGGCCCAAGGGCGTACGCTGTTTCAGATCTACTGCAGCGCCTGCCATGGCATGACAGGCAAGGCCGACTCACCGGTGTCGAACAAGATTGGTGCGATTAGCCTTGTCGATGATTATGTTCAGAACAATCTGACCATCGGTTGGGTCTATGGCACGATCACCTTCGGCAGCTACGTTATGCCGTCATACGGCGTGCCGACAGGGCGCGGCGACAACCGCGGCTCGAACGACCTGTCCCATGACGAACGCTGGTATGTCGCGAACTACGTCAAACATGCCTTGGCCAAAGATGCCGCCGAAGTCGTGCATACAGCTTTGACTGAGACTAAATAACACGATCGCCTAAGGGGAGCGGGAAAGCGATGGAAGAAAACTTTGGTAGCTGGTCTGTCCTAACGACAGATTTTCTCTTCATTCTATATATTGGTCTGTGTGGCGTGGTCTTTTCATCCGTCCTTCATCTGACCAATGGCAAGTGGCGTTTCGAGGTCCGTGAGCTGGCCTGCGCGTTTTCGGCCCTGTTCCCAATCGCCGGAGTGCTGCTTCTCGTGTTGCTCGCCAATGGCGAGTCAACCTTCATCTGGCTCAAGCATGCCAATGACGGAACTTACCCGCACATCACTGCATGGCATAACTACAGTTTTCTCGTGCTGCGCGAGATCATCGGATTTGCCGTCGTCGTGACCTTCTGCTACTTCTTTATCAAGTGGCAGGCAGAGAGCGGTGAGGATCAACCTTACGAGAAGCGTCGCCGTTTCCGTAACATCGCGCTGGCGATCCCATTCGTCTACTTCCTTTATGGGACGATGGTCGCATGGGACTTCGAGATGACTCAGGTCCCTGGGTGGAGAAGCGCCAGCTATGGTGCCTATCACTTCCAGAGCAACTTTCACATGTTTCTGGCGTTCTTCACGATCTTCATCTACGTCATGGGTAAGAAAGATATACTTTCCAAGCCCCTGAGCGGCCACATATCGAACTTCATGGCTCAGTTCATGTTGGCGATGACGATCCTGTGGACTTATCTGTACTTCACTCAGTACCTGATCATGTGGTACGGCCGTCTGCCCGAGGAGATGGATCGTTATGACAGCATGATGCTCGAAGGGTTCGGCGGCCTCTGGTGGCTGTTCCTGACGCTCAAGTTTATTATCCCGTTCACGACTTTGGCCATCACGCCCAACCGGCATAACCCGGCCATCGTTGGGCTGGTTGCGACGAGTATCTTTGTCGGCTCCTGGATCGAGCGTTATACCTGGATTGCAGGTTCCGTGGACAGCGAGTATTACCACGTACCGATGACATCAATGTTCGACATTGTCGTCACCGTGGCGATAGCCGGGGTATCATTCCTGGCCGTCAAACAGGTCATGACGCGTTACAAGCTAGTCGAAACGAGTTAGTTCTCGCTTTGGCTGACCAAAAAGGGGGCCGTAAAGCCCCCTTTTTTTTCCTTTAAATGATGTAACAATGTCATAAACGTCTTATTATTACGGGATCGATGATTAAACACCGGTGAGACTCGAAGTGACGAATATAGACGCCAATCGATGGCCATCCCCCTGGAATAGAGGCTTCTGCCGGGGGCGTCGCGTGGAGGTTGGAGACTATTCGTGCAAGATCGTCTTTCCGGGATTGATCAGGAGTTCTTCAGCATCACCGCTTTAAAGAGAGGATTACCATGAAGCCAGATTTGATTGCACCATCGATTCTTTCTGCCAATTTCGCGCGGCTTGGGCAGGAGGTCGATGACGTACTTGCCGCAGGCGCCGACATCGTGCATTTCGACGTCATGGACAACCACTATGTACCGAACCTGACGATCGGACCACTGGTCTGTGAGGCCTTGCGCAAGCATGGCGTGACGGCCGAGATCGATGTCCATCTCATGGTGAAGCCTGTTGACCGAATTATCCCGGACTTTGCCAAGGCCGGAGCCTCGTACATCACGTTTCACCCCGAGGGGAGTGAGCACATAGATCGCAGCCTTCAGTTGATTCACGACAACGGTTGTAAGTCCGGCCTGGTTTTCAATCCAGCGACCTCTTTGCACTACCTGGATTTCGTCATGGACAAGGTCGACATGATCCTACTGATGTCGGTTAACCCCGGATTCGGTGGCCAGAGTTTTATCCCAGCCACGCTGGATAAGCTGCGTCAGGCCCGCAAGATGATCGACGATAGCGGCTTCGATATTCGTCTTGAGATCGACGGTGGCGTTAAGGTTGACAACATACGCGAGATAGCCGAGGCGGGAGCGGATACCTTTGTTGCCGGTTCAGCCATCTTCAACACCGACGACTATGCTGCGACTGTCGCCGCCATGCGTGCCGAACTTTCTGCGGCCAAGCGCTAAGTCGCGCGCGCCCTATATATGATTGAGTAGAGACTTATCGATATGCTGAAACGTAAGCCCGAATTAATTCTGATCGACCTTGATGGAACGTTGGTCGATACCGTGCCCGATCTCGCCAAGGCGGCCGATGCCATGATGCGGGATCTCGCCCTTGAGCCACGCGGCGAGCCGGCTGTTCGTGAATGGATCGGTAATGGCGTGCCCAAGCTTGTCAAGCGTACACTCACCAACAGCCTGGATGGAGAACCGGACCCTGAACTGTTCGCTCGCGCCGAGGCTATATTTCTAAAACACTACGCTGAGGATGTCTGTACACTCAGCCGTCCCTATCCAGGTGTCATGGAAGGGCTCGACTGGATGGCTCAGGCGGGCTATACGGTGGGTTGCATTACGAACAAGCCGAAAGAGTTCACGACGCCTATCCTCAACACGCTCGACATGACACACCGTTTTTCAGTCATCGTCTGTGGGGATACGCTGCCGGTTAAGAAACCCGATCCGGGCCAGTTATTCTACGCAGCCGAGCAACTCGATAGGCTGCCGGATCATTGTCTGATGCTCGGCGACTCGCAGAATGACGTGCAGGCAGCCCGAGCCGCCGGTTTCATGGTTGCCTGTGTACCCTACGGTTATAACCATGGTGAGGATATCCAGCTATCGGAGCCGGACGCCGTGATCGCAACCTTGCTTGATGTGCGTAGCATCCTGCCGGAGAGCTGAGGTCACGGGGCACGCGAGCGAGTCAATCATGATGCCCCCGGCACAATTCAATGAACCCAGCGAGCAGAGTTATAACCGCATCCCGGTCTCGAGACAGGTCTTTGCGGACTTCGATACACCGTTAAGTGTCTATCTGAAGGTCGCCGATGGGCCGCGTTCGTATCTGCTTGAGTCGGTCCAGGGTGGCGAGACCTGGGGCCGATATTCAGTGATCGGCCTGCCCTGCCGCACTGCGGTCGTTGTCGAGGGTAACGAGGTGCGGGTGCTTCACGACGACCAGGTCCTTGAGACGGTGATCACGGTTGACCCACTGGATTGGATTGAGCGGTATCTCGATCGCTATCAGGTGCCCGAGGCCGCGCGTCTGCCCCGTTTTAGCGGCGGCCTCGTGGGCTATTTCGGTTATGATACGGTGCGTTATATCGAGCCTAAGCTGGCCAAGCCGAACAACCCCGATATACTCAATACCCCGGATATTCAGTTGCTGGTGTCGGAAGAGGTCATTGTTTTCGATAACCTCTCCAACCGCGTCACGCTGATTTGCTACGCTGACTCCGATGCGGATGATGCGCATGAGGTGGCTGAACGCCGACTCGATGAGCTTCAGGCGCGCCTACAAAACACTGTAGAACGTCCACTAATTCCCGTATCGTCTGGCCACGATCTTGAAGACGAACTGTCATCCAATATGACTCGGGAAGACTTTGAGGCGGCAGTCATGCGTGCCAAGGAGTATATAGACGCCGGTGACGTTATGCAGGTCGTGCTTTCCCAGTGCCTGTCTATTCCCTGTAACAGTGAGCCGCTGGATCTCTATAGAGTCCTGCGCAGCTTGAACCCCTCGCCCTATATGTATTTCCTCAACCTCGGAGATTTCCATATTGTAGGGTCGTCGCCCGAGATATTGACCCGGCTCGACGGCAACGAGGTCACGGTGCGTCCGATCGCAGGCACCCGCCGCCGTGGCCTGGACGCCGCCGAGGACAAGGCCCTTGAGGATGAGTTACTTGCGGATCCCAAGGAGTGCGCCGAGCACCTCATGTTGATCGACCTTGGCCGAAATGACGTCGGCCGGGTTGCACGCACGGGCACGGTTAAATTGACCGAGCGCATGGTCGTCGAACGCTATTCACATGTCATGCATATCGTTTCAAACGTCGTCGGCGAGCTGAGAGACGACCTCACAGCCATTGATGTCCTGCGGGCCTGTTTTCCGGCAGGAACTGTCTCGGGAGCGCCCAAGGTGCGCGCCATGGAGATTATTGCCGAGCTCGAACCGACCAAACGCGGCCCCTACGCGGGTGCTGTCGGCTATCTGGGCTGGAACGGGGCCATGGACACGGCAATCGCGATCCGAACCGCAGTCATCAAGGACGGCCGCTTTTACATCCAGGTCGGCGCCGGGATCGTCGCCGATTCCGATCCCGCCAGCGAGTGGGAGGAGACCATGAACAAGGGGCGGGCGTTGTTCCGGGCGATTTCGATTTTGGAGTGCGATGAAAAATCAAAGGAAAGAGGAACGATGCAAGAGTAAAGTGGTTGAATCGCTCCGCGATGCTTGATGGAATTGTGTAGGATGGGGTTACCACCGCATCCTACGAGTCGCCTTTTAATGCCCGATTTGAGCTACCCGCAATTGCAGATTCTCCCGCCCGCGAAAGAAATTCACGTCGAGATGAAAGGCGAGCTGTGCGCTTGCTCCCGGTGAAGGACAATCCTCTATGTCTGTATTGAAGGCGATCGCATCGAGCGGGGCCGAGCCTTCTGAATGCTGCACGCGCAACTTTAGGTGTTTTTGACCGACGACGCGTCGTTCCAGAATCACGTATTCACCGTCGAAAAGAGGCTCCGGAAGGGCCTGACCCCAGGGAACGGCTGTGCGCAAGGCGTCGGCCAGTGATAATGTCAGATCGTGAGCGGCGAGCGGTCCATCGCTGACGATGACGCCCTTGAGGTCATCGTCAGAAACCGAGGCGCCGACCGTCTCGGCGAAGGCCGCTTGAAAGCGTTCGAAGTCTTCCTCTCTAAGCGTAAGTCCGGCCGCCATGGCGTGGCCGCCGAAACGTAGGATCAGTCCCGGATGGCGGCTTGAGATCAGGTCCAGGGTATCGCGGATATGTAGCCCCGGGATCGAGCGCGCTGAACCCTTGATCTCCCCGTTGACCCCGCTTGGCGCAAAGGCAATGACGGGTCGATGAGTCCGTTCCTTGACCCGCGCCGCGACGATACCGATGACGCCCTGATGCCATTCGGGGTGAAATAGCGCCAGCCCCGGCGCCTGGGTACTCTGTGCATCGGCCATCTGGCTTAGGATGCGCTCCGCCTGCACCTGCATGTCCTGCTCGATTTCGCGCCTCTCCTTGTTGATCTTATCGAGGTTTTCGGCCATGGCAATGGCCTGCGCCGGATCATCGGAAAGTAGGCACTCAATGCCGAGGCTCATGTCTTCAATACGCCCCGCCGCATTGAGACGTGGTCCCGCCACAAAGCCGAGATCACTTGAGACGAGTCGCGTGCGGTCACGCTGGGCGACGCGGAAGAGGGCATCGATACCGGGGCAGCAACGTCCTTCGCGGATACGCGCGATACCCTGGGCCACGAGTATACGGTTGTTATGGTCCAGCGGCACGAGGTCGGCGACAGTGCCAAGAGCGACCAAGTCGAGATAAGCAGCCATGTTCGGTGCGGAACGACCGGTTGCCTGAAACCAACCCTCGTCACGCAGCCGCGAGCGCAAGGCGCACATGACGTAGAAAATCACGCCGACTCCGGCCAAGCCCTTGCTCGGGAAGGCATCGCCCGCCTGGTTAGGATTGACGATGGCCGCCGCCTCAGGCAACTGGTCGCCAGGCAGGTGATGGTCGGTCACGAGCACGGGCACGCCATGTGCCCGCGCTGCCGCGACGCCCTCGCAGCTCGCGATCCCGTTATCGACCGTGATGATCAGATCAGGCCGCCCCTTGAGTCGGATGCCATATTCGACGATCTCGGGCGTGAGTCCGTAGCCGAACTCGAAACGATTAGGCACAATATAGTCGACATGCTTCGCACCCATGATCTTGAGCGCTCGCACCGCCAGTGCACTACTCGTCGCGCCATCGGCATCAAAATCGCCCACAATCAGAATCTTGCCCTGGTCTCTGATCATGGACACCAACAGCTCGACAGCCTTATCCATGCCAAGGAGCAGTCCTGGGGCCAACAAGCCCTCCAGCCCGTGCGCCAGTTCCCCGCGTTGCCGAAATCCTCGTGCCGCGAGCACCCGCGCCAGCACGGGGTGCAGATGGCCAAGTTCTTGAACAATAGTCGGATCGGGCGCGGCCCGGTGTTCGATTCGGTGTGTCATGACAGCTGATTCGGAACTGGCCGTCCAACAGTGGTAATGATAAAACGCATGTGTCTATTCATGACCCGGAATTATAGGCCAGAACGGCGTTCGAGGGGCGGATTTCGACCGGCATGCCACGTTTCGCGGTTGCCGCCAACGTCATGGCGCGATATGTTAGCCCAAAGCTGTAATGTCCCCTTTGTCCAATTCTAAAATGTCCCCTTTTAGTTTCGGGAGGGACTGTGGCAGAGGAGAC